>Ga0208788_1000117_pt1 | contig 40750 bp, 42 predicted proteins | sample Wag4_2014_7_11_3_FD_187363 | JGI IMG/M metagenome (GOLD analysis project Ga0208788, IMG submission 187363) | Fresh water mixed with fracking chemicals microbial communities from Ohio, USA - Utica-2 Time Series FC 2014_7_11 (SPAdes) (version 2) ... | reverse complement strand
GACAGCGGCAAAGTTATTGGTCGCAACGGCCGAACAGCTAAAGCTCTTCGCACAGTCGTAAGTGCAATTGCAGGTCGTACAGTGCGCGTCGATCTCATCGAGACCGACGAGGCTCGCTAACAACTCTTCGCATATGCGTTTACTCGTGGGCCGTATAGGTCGTGCTCACGGAATTCTTGGAGAAGCGACAATCGAAGTTCGTACTGACGATCCAGATATTCGCTTTGCAATTGGCGCAACCGTAAACACAGACAAGCATGGTGATCTCACCATTGTCTCCGGACGTGTTCACAACGGCATTCTGCTCTTGGGGTTTAAAGGCATAACCACTCGTAATCAAATTGAAGAGTTGCGCAATGAAATGCTGTATTCCGATGTTGATATCAATGAATCAACTGGAGATGACGATGAATATCACGTCCTTCAATTGATTGGCTGTATGACATATCTAGAATCTGGCGAAAAATACGGCGAAGTAAATGATGTCATTAATCTTCCTGGACAAGACCTGTTGGCAATCACAACCGAACAGGGCGAATCTCTTATTCCATTTGTGCATCAATTAGTGCCTGAAGTTGATGTAAAGAATAAGCGCATTGTGGTTATTCCTCCGACAATCACGGGGGAGATGAAATGAAGTTAGATGTAGTAACAATTTTTCCAGAGTATCTCGCTCCGCTGAAGTTATCTCTTCTGGGCAAAGCTCAGACCGATGGTTTAGTTGAAATAAATGTTCATGACTTGCGTGCACACGCAACTGATAATCACCACAGCGTAGATGACACTCCTTACGGCGGTGGCGCTGGCATGGTTATGAAAGCCGAAGTCTGGGGTTCGGCCCTTGACCCGCTCCTTGTTCAAGACGTTGATCTCATTGTTTTAACTCCTGGTGGCAAGAGATTTAATCAACGTATGGCAGAAACATTTGCGCAACGTTCACACCTTGTATTTGCTTGCGGTCGATACGAAGGCATTGACGATCGAGTTCGTCAGTTTTACTCACAAGAGTCATTCGCTCAGAAAAATGTTCGGGTTCATGAAGTTTCGATCGGTGACTATGTCTTAGGTGGCGGGGAAGTAGCTGCCATGGTGATGATTGAAGCGATCACCCGATTGTTGCCTGGAGTACTTGGTAACCCAGAATCAATCGTCGAAGAGTCACATATGCAAGATGGATTCGCTGAATATCCAGCATTTACTAAGCCGCAAACATGGCGCGATATCAGTGTTCCTGAGATCTTACTGAGCGGAAATCATGCGCAAATTGCTGCGTGGCGCACTCAATCAGCAAAAGATCGAGCAGAAAAGAATTTCTAACTCGTCAGTAAGACTGTAGTTACCGTAGGATTTATTGCATGTCGGAAGAGTCAGCGAAGATCCAATCTCGATTAATCCGCGACCTCGAACCCATCGTTGCAGTCGAACTTGAGCGACACCTTGGGATTCAAAAAAACTGGTACCCGCACGAGTATGTCCCGTGGAGCGAAGGACGCGATTTTGCAGGTCCCCTCAATGGTGATGCTTGGGAAGCAAAAGATTCTCGTTTGTCATCCGTTGCCCAAGATTCGTTGATTCTCAATCTCTTAACTGAAGATAACTTGCCGAGTTATCACACCGAAATCACTCTCTCAATGGGACGAGATGGCGCATGGGGAAATTGGATCGAACGATGGACAGCAGAAGAAGGCCGCCATGCAATCGTCATTCGTGATTATTTAATGGCAACTCGAGGAGTAGATCCTTACGAATTAGAAGATTTACGCATGGCGCATATGTCGCTGGGATATCAAACTCCTTATGAAAATGACATGCTGCACACGATTGCATACGTCTCTTTTCAGGAATTAGCTACTCGTATTTCACATAGAAACACCGGCAAGATTTCTGATGATCCGATTGCAGAAGGCATGATGCAACGAATCGCTTTGGATGAAAACCTCCACATGATTTTCTACAGAAATACACTTAAAGCAGCCCTTGATCTCGAACCTAATGCTGCGATGCGCGCAATTACCGATGTCGTTACAAATTTTGATATGCCAGGTGCCAACATGCCAGGTTTTGGTCGTAAAGCTGTACAGATTGCTCTTGCAGGAATTTATGACATGCAGCAACATCTTGAAGAAGTTATTGCACCGGTACTTCGTGCCTGGGATGTCTTTGAAAGAAATGACTTATCCGGTGATGGTTTGGTCGCCCGAGACGAACTCGTTGCGTTCTTGAATAAAACTACTGAAGAATCAAATCGATTTAATGAAAAACGAGAGCATCACTTCGAGCGTCTTATTGCTCGTGGGCAAGCGCCAATTCGCATTCAAAAATGAGCAAACGCGTAATCTTTATCGAACACGATCACGTGAGTGATGGTGGACCAATCTGGCATCAATTCAAAGCCCGCGGATATGAAATTACTCGTTTCATAATTGTTGATAAAGAACATCAGAAGAATCCCAATGTCACTGTGCAGTGGCCAGATCTGCTCACTTTTGATGTAGTAGTTGTCATGGGTGCGCCATACGCAGCATACGGTGATGATGTTGTTGGCAATTGGTTGTTACCAGAACTTGAGAAAATGAAAGTAGTTCACAACGCCGGAATCCCTGTGCTTGGAATTTGTTTTGGTGGACAGCTGATGTCGCGTGTTCTCGGTGGAAGTGTTTCTAGGTCGCCACACGCGGAACTGGGATGGTATGAAATCGATAGTAAAGACGAATCACTAGTCCCACCGGGACCGTGGTTTCAATATCACTGGGACAGATTCACTTTGCCCCCAGGTGCAACCTTGATTGCAGAAAATGAATTATGTCCGCAAGCATTTTCATATGGACGAACCCTCGGCCTGCAATTTCATCCAGAGATAGATCCACACGTATTGGATTTATGGCTTGACATGGAGGGTGGATGCGCTGAAGTTGAGTCCGAAGGCGTGGATGTTAAAGCGTTGCGTGTGCAGACAAAAGAACTTGAAGCACAAACAAATCAGCGCGGTTACGATTTAGTCGATCAATTTCTTGACCGCATCGCAACCGCGCCAATTAAGCGGATCTAGTTTTATTTAGATATCAAGCGGAGTGACATACGCTCCGGAAATACCACCATCTACTAAGAAGTTTGATGCTGTAATAAATGATGAGTCATCGCTAGCAAGGAAAGCCACAGCTGCTGCAATTTCAGTGTCATCTGCGAAGCGTCCCATTGGAATGTGCACTAAGCGACGTGCAGCGCGCTCTTTATCCTTAGCGAAGAGTTCTTGAAGAAGTGGCGTGTTCACTGGTCCAGGAGAAAGTGCATTCACTCGGATACCTTCGCGAGCAAACTGAACTCCGAGTTCGCGAGACATAGCCAGTACGCCACCCTTAGACGCTGTGTAGGCAATCTGAGAAGTTGCAGCACCCATGGTTGCAACGAAGGATGCAGTGTTAATGATCGAACCTTTTCCAGCCTTTTGCATATATGGGATTACATATTTACAGCAATGGAAAACACTCGTTGTGTTAACGCGTAAAACTCTTTCCCAAGCATCAAGACCAGTAGTCAGAATTGAATCATCATCTGGGGGAGAGATACCTGCGTTATTAAATGCAATATCGATGCGACCGTATGTATCAAAAGCAACTTTGTACATGTTCTCAACATCTGAGGCACTCGTAACATCAGCTTTGACGAAGATTCCGCCAGTAGCTTTTGCAGCTGCTTCGCCAGATTCGGCGTTCATGTCCACTGCAACAATCTTTGCGCCTTCACTTGCCAAGCGCTTGGCTGTTGCAAGACCGATTCCGCTGCCCGCTCCTGTGATTACTGCTACGCGGCCTTCTAGACGTTGAGCCATTTTTCTTCCTTTTCTGTAAGTGTTCTTTAGTCGTTAGAAATAAAGACGTTCTTTACTTCGGTAAATGAATCGAGTGCATCGGGTCCCAGTTCGCGACCTAATCCTGATTGCTTGAATCCACCAAATGGTGTCCAGAAACGAACGGATGAGTTTGAGTTAACCGAGAGTGCGCCCGTTTCTATTCCGCGAGATACACGCAGTGCGCGACCAACATCTCGAGTCCAGATAGATCCCGAAAGACCGTATTCGCTGTCATTAGCCATCTGGATAGCTTCTGCTTCATCTTCAAATGTCATGACTGACACAACTGGTCCGAAAATTTCTTCTCTCCACGAACGAGACTGCGTGTTTTTTGGCAAGAGAACAGTTGGTGGCATCCAATATCCAGGTCCACTTGGCGCAGAACCTTTAAAGGCCACCGGTTCATCTAAGAATGATTCAACAACATCGAATTGCTTCTTGGAAATAAGTGGACCCATGTCAGCGGTTGCTAGATTTGGATCTTCTACACGGAATTTCTTCACCGCTACTTCGAAGTGCTCCATAAATGTATCGAAGGCCGATTTTTGAACAAGGATTCGTGAACGAGCACAGCAATCTTGTCCCGCGTTATCAAATACCGCACCTGGTGCACCAGCTGCAGCTTTTGCAACATCAGCATCAGCAAAGATGATGTTTGAAGATTTACCACCAAGTTCGAGAGTTACTCGCTTAACTTGGTCGGCACAACCCACCATGATTTGTTTTCCAACTGTGGTTGAACCAGTGAAAACAACTTTTCGAACTAGGGGATGGGTGACAAAGCGATTTCCAACAATGCTTCCTTTTCCAGGAAGGACATTGAATACGCCTTCTGGGATTCCGGCTTTGAGTGCCAATTCACCTAAACGTATTGCAGTTAGTGGTGTGTATTCGGCTGGCTTTAAAACAACTGTGTTTCCTGCAGCAAGTGCTGGCGCAAAACCCCAACCAGCAATTGGCATTGGAAAGTTCCAGGGAACAATGACACCAACAACTCCGAGTGGTTCCTTGAAAGTTACATCTATTCCACCAGGTACCGGAATCTGACGACCAAACAATCGCTCTGGAGCAGCTGCGTAATACATCAGAGTATTTGCAACGTTGTCTGCTTCCCACAGTGCATTTCCGCGAGTGTGGCCAGAGTTTGTAATCTCTAGTTGCGCAAGTTCTTCGCGATGATCAGAAACTATTTGCGAGAAAGCACGGAGTAGCCGTGCACGTTCTCCTGGCGCAACGTTCTTCCAACTATCGAAAGCTTTGGCCGCTTTGGCAATAACAGCATCAGTTTCTTCTAAACCTAAAAGGTTTACAGTTTCTACGATGCTTTCATTTGCTGGGTTTATTACGTCATACGTAGATGGCACTTATTAGAACCTTTCGAAGTTTCGGAATAATTCCCAGTCAGTTACAGCCTTAGCGTATGCAGAGATTTCAACCCGAGCCATATTTGCATAGTGGGCTTGGACTTCATCGCCGAAGGTTTCCTTAACCCACGCACTCTTCTCCCAAAGATCGAGGGCTTCATTCATGGTTGAAGGTACACGTGGTGAATCAGAAACATATGCATTGCCAGTAAATGCTGGCTCTACCTTCATCTTCTTCGTGATGCCATCAAGGCCTGCAGCAATAATTCCGGCAACGGCCAAATAAGGATTCACATCGCCACCGGGAATACGATTTTCAAGACGCAAACCTGCACCGCGACCGACTAAGCGGAAAGCGCATGTGCGGTTGTCGCGTCCCCAACGAATAGCAGTTGGAGCAAATGATCCGGGTACATAGCGCTTATACGAGTTGATATTTGGGGCGAATAGCAGCGAAAGCTCGCGCATATGAGCCAGTTGGCCAGCAATGAATTGACGACCAAGTTCTGACATGCCGTGCTCTTTATCTGACTCATCAGTCATCACTAATTCACCGTTTAAGCCACGGAAAGAAAGGTGAATATGTGAAGAGTTTCCTTCACGCTCATTTGGCTTTGCCATAAATGTCAGCGCATAACCTGCTTCTGCGGCAATCTCTTTAGCGCCATTCTTATAAATAACATGCTGGTCACAATTTGAAAGAGCGTCTGAGTACTTAAAGGCAATTTCATGTTGTCCAAGGTTGCACTCACCTTTGACGGATTCAACAGTCATGCCAGCACCTGACATGCCAAGGCGAATCTCGCGAAGCAGTGGTTCGATTCGAGATCCACCCAAGATGGAGTAATCCACGTTGTACTGATTAACTGGTACTAAATCGCGATACGCCTTGTTCCAGGCTTCTTCATAAGAATCTTTGTACACAACGAATTCGAGTTCGGTTCCACACATTGCCTGCATTCCAGCTTTTTCGAGATTAGCAATTTGCTTGCGCAGAATCTGACGAGGAGATGCAACAACAGGGGAGTGATCTAGCCACTGCACATCTGCGAGCACAAGTGCCGCGCCCTCTTGCCAAGGAATGAGTCGAAGTGTGTTGAAATCTGGTGCGAGTTCAAAATCGCTATAGCCACGTTCCCATGATGACATTTCATAACCTTGCACGGTGTTCATATCTACATCGACTGCAAGAAGGTAATTGCAACCTTCGGTACCGTGTTTGAGAACTTCATTGAGAAAGTGATCTCCATGAATTCTTTTTCCGGTAAGTCGACCTTGCATGTCCGTCATAGCTACAACAACGGTATCGATAGCACCTGATTGGATTGCAGCTGTTAACTCTTCAATTGATAGTGAACTCATAGCGGTGAGTATTCCACTTAAAGGGGAAAAAAAGAACTCCCCCTCATCATGTAGATGAGAGGGAGTTCTTTATTGTTTTAGATTAGATAGTGCTCTTTGGTCCTGTGAACCACTTCTTGACTGATAGGTGCCACCAGATCCATAGAAGGAGCATCGAGCCACCAACTAGTACAGGTGCATAGTTGACGAACTTGATGTCGAATGAATCACTGGTTGGCCAACCCATTGGAGTCGTTGGCATAATGAAGTAGATACAGATCACTACAATTTCTGTAATTGCAATCGGTGCCATCCACTTGTATTTGCTGCCAAGGTTCCATGAACCTGTCTTGAACTTATCACCCATACGTAGACGTTGGTAAATTGGAACCAAGAACGCCAAGTACAAACCGATAACAGTAATTGAAGTAACTGCATAGAACGCAGTAGGTACAACGATTGGTGCATCAGCTGAACCAATGTTTACTTCAACAAGTGCTGGCAATGTAATTGTGAGAGCAACAACTGCACACGCTAGAACTGCGTTCTTTGGAACCTTGTTCTTATCGACCTTTGCCCACAACTTGGATCCAGGTACTGCTCCGTCACGGCTAAATGCGAACATCATGCGAGAAGCACTAGTAAGCGCTGATGTAGCGCAGAACATTTGACCGAAGCTAGCGATGAGTAGAACTACGCCTGCCCACTTAGCACTGAGTGCTTGAGCGAAGATAACGGCTACACCGCCACCGCCTGCGGTTACTGCTTCTGCATCTTGAACTGCATAAAGGAATGCAAGAAGCAAGATCCATCCACCGATAGCTGAGTAGAAAATTGCTTGCCACAAACCACGAGCTGCTGAGTGTTCAGCACCCTTGGTCTCTTCTGACATGTGTGCACATGCATCAAAACCTGTGATTGTGTACTGAGTTAACAAGAAGCCAAGTGGAAGCACGTAGAACCAGAATGTTGTTCCGCTTGTTTCGCCGCCAGCTAGTCCCGCAGTGTTATTGACTCGCATCGAGAACATGTCATAAACAGACATGTGATTCTCAGGAAGAATAATGAGAACGCCAACGATGAATGCAGCACCGAATACGTGCCACCACACTGAGATGTTATTCAATGTAGCCATCAAGTGACCGCTTCCGATATTGAGAGCGGCGATAATTACTAGCAGCACGATAAACATGATAAACACACGTTGCAGTGAGTATCCCTCTGCCCATGATGTGCTCAGTGATGAGAAAGAGAGATCAAAGAACGTCGCGCAACCGTAAGCAACTGATGCTACGCAACCAAATAGACCGAGCAGATTGAGCCAACCTGTGTAAAAACCAACTTTAGCTCCACCCATTTTGGATGCCCACCAGTAAATTCCACCTGATGTTGGCATCGCTGAAACGAGTTCTGACATACAAAAACCAATGATCAGAATGAATAGTGAAATAATTGGCCAACCAAGTGAAATTGCAATTGGTCCACCGTTATTCCAGGCCTGACCAAATGTTGTAAAGCAACCGGCCAAGATTGAAATGATTGAGAATGAAATTGCGAAGTTTGAGAATCCGCTCCATGAGCGATCAAGCTCTTGCTTGTAGCCAAGTTCGGCTAAGCGTTTTTCATCGTTTTGTAAGTTTGACAAGTCTTACGCCTCCTAAATCATTTGCTTATTCAAACCGAGTGGTCTAAATAAGTTGGTGCTGGTTCGATGAGGGGCATCGAGGTACTCTTTCTACCTCATAGTGTGACTTGGGCGACAGGGGTTTGACGATAAATGTGCCGACTTTTGGGTTACGTGTCGCAAGAGAAGCAAACCTTTAACTCAGCAGTTGGGTCCGATTTCGACGCCTTTGTGACCCTTTCATCCGTACATTGCGATGGCTGGGGCGTGGCAACGATCGATCACGACACAAACGTTGCACAGATGATTCGCCAACCAGAGGCAGCACACACAAGCAAAGGCTTTTCGGCGGCAATTGAAGAGTCGATTTCGGATGGGGCATTACTTCACCTGAGATGGGCAACTGCCGGATTGCCAGTGAGTGAAAACAACACCCACCCATTTATTTATCAAGATATTTCATTTATTCATAATGGTGCGACCTATCCACCAGCTGCACTCGGGCCATTCATTGCATCGGATTTGCGTGCACTAATTCAAGGCGATACCGATAGTGAGCGATATTTTTACTTTGTTTTAACGAAGATCAAAGAACTGGGATTCGTCGAAGGCTGCAAATCTGCGGCGAATTACATTCGTTCGCATATTGATTACTCAAGCATTAACGCGATGATCATGAATGAAAATCAATGGGTTGTTATTTGCGAGCATCATCCAGACCGTGCACCGGAATGGGCACCAGATGATTATTATGAATTGAAGTACAAAGCCGATAGCGCTGGCGTATTGGTTGCATCAACTGGCTGGAACCAACCTGGGTGGACCGTACTGCCAAACCATCACATGCTCGTGATAGACCGAAATACCTTTGTAGTGGAGGTCATCGCGCTCTAAAGAGTGGCAATAGGATTAGCACATGGAGCGCACCTATTCCGTTGAAACCTACGGATGTCAGATGAATGTGCACGACTCTGAGCGCATAGCCGGGTTGCTAGATGAAGCTGGTTTCATCCCAGTTCAAACCGGTCAACAAGCAGACATTGTTGTATTCAATACGTGCGCTGTTCGTGAAAATGCTGACAACAAGTTATATGGAAATCTCAGTTTCTTGGCACCAATCAAAAAACTCAATCCAGGAATGCAAATCGCTGTTGGTGGTTGCCTAGCCCAAAAAGATCAATCAATTATTTTGAAAAAAGCTCCCTACGTCGATGTTGTCTTTGGGACACATAATGTGGGCTCACTTCCTGCGTTACTAGAACGTGCACGGATTGAAGAAGAAGCACAGATTGAGATCAAAGAATCACTGGAGCATTTTCCTTCGACACTTCCAGCACGGCGATTATCAGCTTTTTCAGCCTGGGTTTCAGTCTCTGTCGGATGCAACAACACCTGCACTTTCTGCATTGTTCCAACGCTTCGTGGCATCGAAAAGGACCGGACAGAAGAGGAGATTCTGCGCGAGATTCGGGCGTTGGTGAATCAAGGCGTCATTGAAATAACTCTGCTCGGCCAAAACGTCAACGCCTATGGTGTGGATTTTGGTGACCGGCAAGCATTTGCAAAGTTGCTGCGCAAGTGCGGTGACATTGACGGACTTGAGCGCGTGCGTTTTATGTCTCCACATCCACGAGATTTCACAGACGATGTCATTGAAGCGATGGCAGAAACGCACAACGTCATGCCACATCTGCATATGCCATTGCAATCAGGTTCGAATCAGATTTTGCAAACCATGCGTCGTTCATACCGAACAGATCGCTACTTAAACATCCTTAACAATGTTCGAAGCGCAATGCCTCATGCATCAATTACGACAGACATTATCGTTGGATTTCCGGGTGAAACAGAGTCAGACTTCCAAGCAACTTTAGATATCTGTACGCAAGCACAATTTGCTGCTGCATATACATACCAATATTCAATTCGTCCAGGAACTCCTGCGGCAACGATGCCCGATCAGGTTCCTGCTGAAGTAGTTAGCGAGCGTTACACGCGTCTGCACGAACATCAACAACAAATATCACTCGGTGTTAATAAACGAGCTATTGGGCAAGAGATGCGCGTTTTGGTTGGCGAATACGAAGGTCGTCGCGATGCACGGGAATCTCGCTTAACGGGAAAGAGCGAAGATTTCCGCTTAGTTCATTTTTCTGATTCGAGTCATGCGCGCGCTGGTGATTTTGTGGATGTGCGCATCACTGATGCTTCTGCACATTATTTAATTGGCGAAGAGTTAAAAACAATCGCTACACGCGGGGGAGATGCACACGAGCTCAGAACTCGTGAAGTTTCTTCAACAGGAGTCTCACTCGGAATTCCAACCGTACGGACATGAATCTAGTTGTTATTGCTGGCGCTACAGCCACAGGAAAAAGCGCTCTCAGTATTGCTCTCGCAGAATCAATTGATGCTGAGATTATCAATGCAGATTCAATGCAGGTGTATCGTGGAATGGATATCGGAACCGCCAAAATCACTGTCGATGAACGTCAAGGAATTCGACACCACATGCTCGATGTTTTAGATGTTAATCAAGATTCAACTGTGGCTTGGTATCAAAGTGACGCTCGCGCGGCAATTGATGAAATTCACTCCCGCGGGAAAAACGTCGTGATGGTTGGTGGAACCGGTTTGTATATCAAGGCTGTCATCGATGAATTAAATTTTCCGGACACTGATCCCATGGTTCGACACACACTCAACAAAGAAGCAGAGCAACTTGGAATCGATGCCATGTTTGAGCGGTTAGAAAGACTTGATCCAGCAGCTGCTTTGGCCATTGATCGCGCAAACTTGCGAAGGATTATTCGAGCCCTAGAAGTTATAGAAATTACTGGGAAACCTTTTACAGCTAACTTGCCAAGACAAGAGAGTGTGCGTTACCCGCACGCACAACAATTCGGTCTCGTTATGGATCGCGAGGATCTCTCTGAAAGAATCGACGTGCGCGTGAATTCAATGTTTGAACAAGGACTCGTCGCAGAAGTTGAAAAGTTGATTAGCGAAGGATTGTTACAAGGAAGAACTGCTCAAAGGGCCTTGGGTTATTCCCAAGTTATTTCGCACTTGAACAATGAGCTTTCCCTAGACGCTGCGATTGAAGAAACAAAACGAGCGACTCGACAATACGCACGCCGACAAGAGACATGGTTCTCGCGAGATTCTCGAATTAAGTGGATAGCAACGCGTCAAAATAGGCTTGAGACGATTCTGGAATCCCTGTAACGAACAAGTGCTACTAAACTAATCCATATATGAATACGACGAATCCGGTTCCGGCGACATACGGACATGGAACCCATAATGATTTCGTCCTTATTTTTGACCCTGATGATCAACGTTCGGTGACTACAGCTCAGACACAAGCAATCTGTAATCGCGTAACTGGTATCGGCGCTGACGGCTTGATACGTATTCTCAAGCGTGATGGTAAATGGTTTATGGATTACAGAAATTCCGATGGTTCCTTAGCGGAAATGTGCGGAAATGGAATTCGCGTTATGGCCAAGTATTTGGTTTCGCGTGGCCATCAATCCGAGGGAATTTTTGCAATTAATACCAGAGACGGAATTAAGCATCTGCGAGTTCCGTTAGATGGTGACATCTCAGTTAACATGGGCAAAGTTGTGGATGAGTCCGAAGAAGTCACAGCATCAAATAACGGAAACATTTGGAATGGATACAACATAAGCGTAGGCAACCCCCACGCAGTAGTATTTGTTGAGAACATAGACATGGTTGGAGAATTAAGTGATCCACCAATTGTGCGACCAAAAGAGAGTTATCCAGAAGGCGTTAACGTTGAATTTGTAGAATTTGTCAGCGACTCTGAATTAAAGATGAGGGTTTTTGAACGCGGTAGCGGCGAAACCCAATCATGTGGTACCGGAACATGCGCAGTGGCACTTGCTGCAACCATTAAGTCAAAGAAAAATCTACCTGCGCATTGGGTTATCTATCCTCCTGGCGGACGCTTAGAAGTTGATATTGATGGTCACTCCAATGCAACATTGATTGGGCCAGCAGAGTTAGTTAAAGATGTAGATTTGGCAAGCTTTTTTCAATGAGTAAAGATCCACGAGTTGATGATCGCAGTGAAGATGCATTTGAGGCTTTGTTACTTGAGAGTGCGCGAGTTACAGCAGATTACGATGCAGATCAAGATGATCTTGAAGCAATTTCACAATTTGAAGTAGCAGATCGCGCTGCACTTCGAAGAGTTCAAGGTTTTTCTACTCAGCTCCAAGATATTTCCGATGCTGAGTATCGCGAACTTCAACTCGAACGAGTTATTTTGGTTGGAGTATGGACTGAAGGCACAGCGAAAATGGCTGAAAATTCACTCGATGAATTAAAGGCATTGGCACAAACAGCTGGTTCCGAAGTTCTAGATGGTTTTATCCAACGTCGCGATAAACCAGATCCTGCAACATACATCGGTTCGGGAAAGGTTGAAGAGTTAAGAAACGTCGTTGCCGCAAGAGGTGCGGATACAGTTATTTGTGATGGAGAGTTATCGCCATCTCAGCTACAACAACTCGAAGGAAAACTAAAGGTAAAGGTTGTAGATCGAACCGCGTTGATTCTCGATATTTTTGCTCAGCACGCCAAAAGCAAAGAGGGTAAAGCGCAAGTTGAGTTAGCTCAGATTTCATATTTACTTCCACGTTTGCGTGGTTGGGGTGAATCACTTTCTCGCCAAGTTGGCGGTCGCGCAGCAGGGGGCGCTGGAATCGGTGGTCGCGGTCCGGGCGAAACCAAGATTGAAACAGATCGCCGCCGAATCCGCGACAAAATGGCAAAGCTTCGTCGAGAGATTGCAGAAATGAAAGTTTCTCGCGACACCAAACGCCAAGAGCGCAAAAGAAACAATATTGCCTCCGTAGCGATTACGGGATACACGAATGCTGGAAAATCTTCGTTGCTAAACAAATTAACGGGTGCGGGCGTCCTTGTGCAGAATGCACTCTTTGCAACATTGGATCCAACTGTACGAAAGACTCACACAGCAGATGGACGTATTTACACACTGACTGACACCGTAGGTTTCGTTAGACACTTGCCACACCAGTTAGTTGACGCATTTAAATCAACCTTGGAGGAAGTATCTGGTGCAGATGTCATTGTCCATGTGGTCGATGGCTCGCATGCAGATCCATTTGAGCAAATTCGAGCTGTTCGAACTGTTATTGATGAAATTGGAGCACAAGAAGTTCCAGAGATTATTGCTATAAATAAATCAGATGTGGCCGATCAAGAAGTTCTGATGGAGATATTGCGCAAAGAACCGAACAGTTATGCAATTTCGGTAAAGACCGGTTTTGGTATTGATGCCTTAATTCATGCAATTGAGAAAACATTACCTCGACCAACAATTGAAGTTGACGTCGTTGTTCCATACAGTCGCGGCGATCTCATCAGCGCTATTCACGAACACGGTGAAATATTGAGTGAAGAGTACGTCGAAGAGGGAACGGCAATTCATGCGCGAGTCGATGCTGGTTTAGCCCGCCAAATTTGCGATATGCAGAAATAAGAGGAATAAATACCCTTCTGGGCGTGTTGTAACTGTCAGTAACCCGAAAAATAGGCGATTATGCGCCCGTTCAGGAAAATTTCCTATTTGTTAACTAGATGAGTGAAGGCAGGTGAAAGCAGTGGCAACCGATTACGACACCCCCAGAAAAACTGATGAAGAACTCCATGAAGAGTCGCTAGAAGAATTAAAAGCCCAACGAGTTGATGCTCAATCAGGCCAAATCGATGTTGACGAAGCAGAAGCTGCTGAGAATCTAGAACTTCCTGGTGCAGATTTATCTGGCGAAGAACTCGCTGTTCGCGTTGTACCAAAGCAAGTTGATGAATTTACGTGTTCACGTTGTTTCTTAGTTCACCACATCACTCAACTGTCAAAGGGTGAAGGCGCCAAGGCTGTCTGCAAAGAGTGCGCTTAACTCAGCGCAGCTGCCAGATCTTTTCCACGCTTTGAAGATATCAACCAGTATGGCGTCTCATCTCGCGCATCTTTAACGCGAACCTTAACTCCGCGAGAGTTCCAGAATCTAATTGCCAAGAAAGCAGTTGGATCAGCATCTCGTCCGCGAACCGCGCGCATAGAGTCTGTATCTAAAACAGTCACATCACCCAAGTAGCGCAATTCAATATGTGCTTTGTTTATACGAAGTTCTTTCTCATCAACTTCAATAATCATGCGTGAACGAATTGCAATATAAATCAACACAACCGTCAGAATGATTTGGCACCACAGGGCTGGGTTATTTCCAATCGCTGCCCAAATTGAGATGCTTATTGATGTAAATAAGAAGTAAATGAAGGCCAAAAGCCACACTGGGGGAGCAATCACTTCTCGAAATCGCACAGGTGCCACGCTACATCATTAATTATTGGCTCGCTAACGCAGTAAACTACTGACATGAGCCGAGTTGCCAGCACTATCCCTCCAGATGGAGCAATAATTCCAGAGCGCCATCCTGAAGCACCAGCAACTGGTTCAAAAATCCCTTCGCACTTCGCACACTGTTTTGGTTGCGGTGAAAAACATCCAACTGGTTTGCATCTTGTGGCTCATGTTGGAAATGGCATGGATATCACCGCCGAATTTGTAGTTTCAGAAAATCACCAAGGTGCACCTGGACTAGCGCACGGAGGATTACTCTCACTCGCATTTGATGAAGCACTTGGAAAACTAATGTGGCTACTTCGTGCTCCGGCTGTTACGGCAAGACTAGAAACAGATTTCATTAAACCAGTTCCGATGGGTTCAAAATTGTTTATAACCGCAGAGATAACGGGTCAAGTTAATCGAAAAGTTTATTGCTCTGCAGTTGGGCGCTTAAACTCACCAGATGGCGATATTGCAGTCAGGGCAGCTGCGCTCTATGTGATTGTTCCAATGACACATTTTTTGCAAAATGCACCAGCAGATTACTTGCAAGCTATAGCAAAAACTCCAGAGGTTCTGGCATTTGTTGATCCGAATTTTGATATAAATCCATGAGCGTAAAGATTCTCATCAAACGCCTTGATCCTGACGTGCCTCTGCCGCAATATGCAAAAGGCGGAGATGCTGGTGCGGACATAGTTTCTGCAGTTGATATAACGCTGGCTCCTGGAGAACGTGCACTGGTTCCAACGGGAATTTCTATTGCGTTGCCCGATGGATACGTAGCACTAGTACATCCGCGTTCTGGATTAGCAATTAAGCACGGAGTCACAATGGTGAATGCTCCCGGAACGGTCGACGCAGGATACAGAGGCGAACTTAAACTCATTCTCATTAATCATGATCAAAAAGAATCCGTCTCATTCAAGCGAGGCGATCGCGTCGCACAACTAGTTATTCAACAAGTTGAGCGAGCTGAATTTATTGAAGTTCAAGAGTTGCCAGGTTCGGGACGTGGAGCAGATGGCTTCGGATCAACGGGGCGCACATGAGCTTCGAATCAGATGATCGCGCAAAGGTTGTTAATGCACTCGGTGGCAAAAAGGGACTTATAGATTCGGGTCTTCCGTCAGTTCTCTTTCTCATTGTTTTTAACTTTGCTGACGATTTAAGAACAGCACTGTATGCCGCAGTTGCAACATCGGCGCTACTCACAATTATTCGATTGATGCGCAAAGACACAATTCAGCACGTAATTTCAGGATTCATTGGTGTTGCCTTTTGCGCGTATTTAGCTAATCGCACCGGAAATGCAACTGATTTCTTCTTGCCTAAATTTCTTACAAATCTCGCGTACGGGACCGTGTACTTAATTGCCAACGTTGTTGGTTGGCCAATACTTGGCCTTGTTCTCGGTCCGATTCTGGGCGAAAACCTTTTGTGGAGAAAAAATCCAGAACGTAAAAAGGCTTATATACGGGCTGGATGGTTGTGGGTTGCAATGTTTTACCTGCGTTTACTTGTGCAAGTGCCGATTTATCTCAGTGGACCTGAAAATCTAAACTTATTGGGAAGCGTTAATTTAGCCATGGGATATCCGCTTTTTGCAGCGGCCGCATGGGGATCTTGGTTAATTATTAGAAAAGTTCCAACGGTAAAACCCGAGAGTTAACTCTGAATAAAACAGGCTTTTATCTGAGCTTCGGCTGCAGCCGATGCAACAAATAGCAATTCATCGCCGGCAGCAAAAACATCGTGTGCCGAACAAGCGATGACCTGTCCATCTCGCACAATCGCAGCAAGAGAAGCGTTATCTGGCAATTCAATTTCTTCTACAGTTTTGCCGATGCACGATGAATTATCAGGAAGTGTGAGTTCAACTAAGTTCGCTTGACCTCTTCTAAAGGAGAATAAGCGGACAACATCGCCAACACTTACGGCTTCTTCAACGAGTGCCGTAATGATTCGTGGAGTAGATACTGCTACGTCGACTCCCCAAGAAGAGTCAAATAACCATTCATTCTTTGGGTGATTGATACGTGCAACAACACGTGGAATTCCGTATTCAGTTTTTCCAAGAAGCGATGCCACAAGATTGACTTTGTCATCTCCAGTTGCAGCAACTAAAACTTGGCAGTTATTTAGCTTTGCGTTATCTAAAGAGGTGATCTCGCAGGCATCAGCCATTAGCCACTCAGCATCTGGGACGCTCTGCAACTTCATTGCTTTTGGATCCTTTTCAATGAGAAGTACTTGATGACCGTTATCGAGGAGTTCGCGTGCGATCGCGCGACCAACGTTTCCGGCTCCGGCTATAGCAATTCTCATGAGGCGCTCTCGGGATTGTGAGAGAAAGATTTTTCAACATTTGCCAAGTCTTTATCCCTGACCATCATGTGCAATAAATCGCCATCTTGAAAAACAGTATGTTCATCTGGAATCAAACCTGAACCTAGACGTGTAATAAATGCAACGCGAGCTCCGGTTATGCTCTCAATTTTCGCCACAGGAATTCCGAACCAACCAGGTACAGGGTGAAATTCACAGAGTTGCACAGCACCACTTGCATCGCGCCACTCTGATTTTGATCCTTCTGGAACAATTCGTCGCATGATTTGATCAGTTGTCCATAAAACAGTCGCAACAGTTGGAATACCTAGGCGCTGATAAATTTCCGCACGACCAGGGTCATAGATACGAGCAACAACATTTTCAACTTTGTACGTTTCTCTGGCAACACGAGCAGCGAGAATATTTGAATTATCGCCATTACTTACAGCTGCAAATGCACTCGCTTTTTCAATTCCGGCTTCAAGGAGTGTGTCTCGGTCAAAGCCCATGCCAGTGACTGTATGACCTTTGAAATGTGGACCCAATCGACGAAAAGACTCGCGTGCTTGATCAATAATAGAAACTGAATGACCGGCGGATTCCAACTCAATTGCAAGGCTAGATCCAACTCGACCGCAACCCATAATGACTACGTGCACGTAGTACAACTTACACCCTTACTCTTAGATACATGGAATCAAAGGCGAAAATAAGCCTGCAGGTAGGTCAACGTCTGAGCGTTGAAATAGAGAAAGTTGCCCACGGCGGACACTTCATTGCCCGCCACGAAAGTGGTTCAGGTAAGAAAGCTGTCATCTTTGTGCGCCACGGAATCCCCGGAGAAAAAGTAGAGATTGAAATAACTAGTACTAGCGCAAATTTTATTCGCGCCGATGTCATCAATGTAATTACGCCAAGTCCTGATCGAGCCCAGGCTCCTTGTTCGTATGCTCATCGCAACGGCTGTGGAGGTTGCGATTTTCAACACGTATCTATCGCAGCTCAAAGAAAATTGAAGGCTGATGTCATTACTGAGCAATTTGAAAGAATTGCGAAACTGCCAATTTCGATAGAAGTTGAAGAAGTTGATCAACCGCTGCATTGGCGTACACGCATAACAGCAACAACTGATTCATCTGGGGCAATAGGTTTTTACTCTTCCCGAAGTCATCAGGTAATTCCAGTTAAAGAGTGTCTCATTTCCGTGCCTGAAATAGGAATCGCAGAACTAGCAGCACAGAAACAATCGGCAGATGTTCGATTGGAAATCGCATGTTCATCAGAAGGTGAACGAATGTTGGCACAAGGCCCAAAAAGCGGTGAGGGCAAGTTCCGACAAAATAGCGGGCCAGCGGTATTGCATGAACGCGTTGGAGATCGATTCCTGCAAGTGAGTCAGAGATCTTTTTGGCAAGGGCACAAACGTGCTCCAGAAGTTTTAACGCAAGTAGTAACTAGTTTTGCAGAATTAAAAAATGGAGAGCATGTTTTAGATCTATACGGAGGAGTCGGTCTATTTACAGCGGCTTGTTTGGATTATGTAGGAATCTCTGGATCAATTCACCTGGTCGAAGGCAGTAAAGATGCAACATCAGATGCGAAGGTTAATTTCGCAGCAAACTCTAATGTTGAGATTACAACTGGAGATGTGGCAAAAATAATCACTCGAATCGCTAAGGCAGATGTGGTGATTTTGGACCCTCCACGTGAAGGCGCGGGTAAGAGCGTTGTGCAAGAGATGGCTCGTTTATCTCCTCGAGCAATTGTTTATGTGGCGTGTGATCCAGCAGCCCTTGCCAGAGACACCGCCTATTTATCCGAGTATGGATATGCAATCGAGCAGATTCGCGCCTTTGACTTGTTCCCGATGACTCACCACATCGAATCTGTTGCGCTATTCACTCTGGATAAGGTATCTTGACGTCAAGATACTTTTAGGTTGGAGCTACGGTGAGTACTAACTCTTTTAATGCCAAGAGCACGTTAAAAGTTTCAGGAAAGACTTATGAAATATTTGATATCTCGAAAATTGAAGGGGCAAGTAATCTTCCGTTTAGTTTAAAGATACTTCTTGAGAATTTACTGCGCACCGAAGATGGCGCAAATATTACGAGCGCTCATATCAAAGCGTTAGCTCAGTGGGACCCAAACACCGAACCTGATACTGAAATTCAGTTCACCCCCGCACGTGTTGTCATGCAAGATTTTACTGGCGTTCCTTGCATTGTGGACCTCGCAACCATGCGCGAAGCAATCGTTGCACTTGGGGGAGATGCTGCAAAAGTTAACCCACTAGCGCCTGCAGAATTGGTTATCGATCACTCTGTTATTGCCGATGTATTCGGCACAAAGGATTCTTTCGAGAAAAATACAGATATTGAGTATGAGCGAAATCGTGAACGTTATAGATTCTTACGTTGGGGGCAGGGCGCCTTTGATGAGTTCAAGGTGGTCCCACCCGGAACTGGAATTGTTCACCAAGTAAATATCGAATATTTAGCCCGCGTTGTGATGACAAGAAGTGTAAATGGCGTCCTGCGTGCATATCCGGATACTGTCGTTGGAACAGATTCACACACAACAATGGTCAATGGGCTAGGAGTTCTTGGTTGGGGCGTAGGTGGCATCGAAGCCGAAGCGGCGTTGCTTGGTCAACCAGTTTCAATGTTGATTCCACGAGTAGTTGGTTTCAAGCTCAGTGGAGAATTGCCACTCGGAACAACAGCTACAGATCTTGCACTGACTATTACTGAAATTCTTCGCAAACATGGAGTGGTCGGTAAGTTTGTTGAATTCTACGGTCCAGGTGTGGTCTCAGTACCAATGGCTAATCGCACAACAATTGGAAACATGAGTCCTGAATATGGTTCTACCTGTGCAATTTTTCCAATCGATGAAGAAACATTGCGATATCTGACTCTCACGGGACGCAGCACCGAGCAAGTGGAATTAGTGCGCCAGTACGCGAAACTGCAAGGCCTTTGGCACAACCCAGAAGTCTCACCACGCTTTTCAGAGAATATCGAACTGAATTTATCAACTGTCGTACCTTCCATTGCTGGACCGAAGCGTCCACAAGATCGCATCTCACTATCAGATTCGAAGGCAGCATTCGAAAAAATCTTGCCAACGTATTTCGGTGAGAAAACTGCACAAAATCCTATTGATATCAAAGTAAATGCCAAGAGCACGACAATTAAAAATGGTGACGTTGTTATTGCTTCAATTACGTCCTGTACCAATACTTCAAACCCTTCAGTGATGATTGGCGCAGCATTACTTGCCAAGAAAGCGGTGGAAAAAGGATTGTCATCTAAGCCTTGGGTGAAAACAACATTGGCTCCTGGTTCAAAAGTTGTTACAGATTATTACGATCGAGCAGGCCTGACTCCATACATGGAAAAACTTGGATTTAACCTTGTGGGATATGGCTGCGTTACCTGTATTGGAAATTCAGGACCATTGCCGGTAGAAGTGAGCAAAGCAGTCAACGAACATGATCTAGCTGTGAGTGCAGTGCTGTCAGGAAATAGAAACTTTGAGGGTCGAATCAGCCCAGATGTAAAGATGAATTATCTTGCATCGCCTCCACTAGTAGTTGCGTATGCGTTAGCCGGAACAATGGACCATGATTTCAGTAAGGATTCATTGGGCGTTGGTTCAGATGGTCAACCAGTTTATTTGGCAGATATTTGGCCTTCACCACAAGAAATTCAAAGCGTGATTGATTCATCGATTTCATCAGAGATGTTCAGCAAAGATTATGCGAGTGTCTTTGATGGCGACCATCGATGGAAATCACTTGATACGCCAACAGGTAAAACTTTTGAGTGGGATCCGCAATCAACCTATGTTCGCAAGCCTCCGTACTTTGATGCGATGCCGGCACAGCCAACACCGGTTACAGATATTTCTGCTGCGCGCGTGCTAGCTATTCTTGGAGACTCTGTGACGACTGATCACATTTCACCTGCGGGAAACATCAAAGTGGATTCACCTGCTGGAAAGTACCTTCAAGAAAATGGCGTCGACCGTAAAGATTTCAATTCATACGGTTCACGTCGTGGAAATCATGAAGTAATGATTCGTGGAACTTTTGCGAACATTCGCTTAAAGAACTTGTTACTAGATGGCGTCGAAGGTGGTTTCACTCGAAACTTCCTTAAAAATGGCGAGCAAGCAACAATTTATGATGCATCTATTGATTACCAAAAAGCCGGCATAGCTTTGGTGATTCTTGCTGGTAAAGAATATGGTTCTGGTTCATCTCGAGATTGGGCTGCGAAAGGTACGGCCCTACTTGGTGTGAGAGCAGTTATTGCCGAGAGCTTCGAAAGAATTCACCGTTCCAATCTGATTGGCATGGGTGTATTGCCATTGCAATTTAAGAATGGTGAAAATGCACAATCATTGGGATTACGCGGTGATGAAGTATTTGAAATTCATGGCATCACAGAACTGAACTCTGGAACAACCCCGAAGGAAGTTACAGTTAAAGCTGGTGAGAAAACTTTTAGCGCACTTGTCAGAATTGACACTCCAGGAGAGGCTGATTACTACCGCCACGGTGGAATTATGCAGTACGTATTGCGTTCTCTTCTGGGGTAGCGTGCTTATTTTGCATCCCCGTTCTAGAATGGGGATGTGATTTCAGATATCCATTCGCCTAAAGATTTGGGCGGCCTTAGCCATGATGAGCTCAATGTACTCGCGGCTGAGATACGAGGATTTCTGATTGAAAAAGTTACTAAAACTGGTGGGCACTTAGGTCCAAATTTAGGTGTTGTTGAATTGACGATAGCGATTCACAGAATTTTTGAATCGCCCAAAGATGTCATTCTCTTTGATACAGGTCATCAAAGTTATGTACATAAGATTTTAACTGGGCGCAGTGAAGGTTTTGATCTACTTCGTCAACGAGGTGGCCTTGCCGGATATCCAAATCGCTCTGAAAGTATTCATGATGTTATTGAAAACTCTCACGCATCAACAGCACTTTCGTGGGGCGATGGAATCTCTCGAGGATTTTCACTCAGTGGCCAAGATGATCGCACCGTCGTTGTAGTTGTTGGAGATGGTGCGTTAACTGGTGGAATGTCTTGGGAAGCTCTCAATAACATCGCAGCCTCAGAAACTCAGAAACTTGTCATTGTTGTTAACGATAATGAACGTTCGTACTCTCCAACTATTGGTGGTTTGGCAACGTATCTTTCAACACTGCGCGCAACTCGCGGCTACGAAAAATTCTTGGATTGGGGCAAAGAGATTCTTTCTCGTACGCCAGTTGTTGGTGCTCCAATTTATGGCACTTTGCATGGAATGAAAAAAGGAATCAAAGACATCGTTGCGCCCCAAGGAATGTTTGAAGATTTAGGGTTGAAATATCTAGGACCTTTTGATGGCCATGACATTGATGTCATGGAGCGAGCACTTCAAAAGGCTAGAGAGTTTGGTGGCCCAATACTCGTTCATGCCATTACAGAAAAAGGCCGTGGCTATGCACCCGCAGTTGAGGATGAGGCAGAGAAATTTCATGCTGTTGGAATTGTTGATGCCGAAACAGGATTGCCAGTTAAGAAAAACTCTGCATCATGGACATCAATTTTCGCCAATGAACTGGTAGAAATTGCAAGAGAAAGAAAAGACATTGTCGCTATCACAGCAGCGATGCTCGGACCAACAGGATTGGATAAGTTCCAAAAGGAATTTCCTGAGCGCACAATTGATGTTGGCATTGCCGAACAGCACGCAGTTACAAGCGCTGCCGGTTTGGCGTTTGCAGGAATGCACCCAGTAGTTGCTGTATATGCAACATTTCTTAATCGAGCATTTGATCAAATGCTTTTAGATGTTGCGCTTCACAAAGCGGGAGTGACTTTTGTCTTAGACCGCGCGGGTATAACCGGAGATGACGGACCTTCTCATAATGGTATTTGGGATTTAGCGCTAACAGGAATCGTGCCAACGCTTCGAGTTGCTGCACCACGCGATGGTGCGCGTGTTAAAGAAACTTTACGAGAAGCACTAGAAGTTAAAGATGCCCCAACACTTATTCGTTTTCCAAAGGGCGCAGTAGTAGCTGACATTCCTGCTTTTGAGCGCCGTGATGACATTGATGTTTTGTACCGTGGAGAAAGTGCAGATGTTTTGCTCATTAGTATTGGTGCGATGGCGAGCATGGCAGTAGAAGCTGCCTCTCAGGTATATCGTGAGGGTGTCGGAGTGACAGTTGTTGATCCACGTTGGGTGAAACCACTTCCACAATCTCTTGTAACTATGGCTCAGCGATATAAGAGTGTTGTTGTCATTGAAGATGGAATTAGACACGGTGGCATTGCCAGCACAGTTTCAGAGTTGTTTAGGGATGCAGGATTACAAGTTCCGATTCATTCCATAGGTGTGCCACTTGAATTTTTGGAGCACTCTAAGCGCAACGAAGTTATGCAAGACCTTGGAATTACCGTGCAAAACATTGCGCGTTCAATTGTTGAGTGGAGCAGTAGCCTTAAGGAAGAGATGCAATTCCCGGTTGATGAAAACGCTTCCCGGACACAGATTCGCTAATTCCTTCACGATCTAAGTACGGCAAAATTCCACCGAGGTGCATTGGCCATCCAGCGCCCAGCAACATGCACAAATCAATTTCTGCAGGAGTCGCCACGACGCCTTCATCGAGCATCATGCGAGCTTCTTCTGCAAGCGCCTTTAGTGCACGTGAGCGCACTTGCTCTGCAGTAGATGCGTTCTTTCCGGCAACGATAAGTGCAACAGCTTCAGGGTTTGCAACCAATGCGCCTTTGTCATCTTTAATGTAGAAGGTGCGAATACCTGCCTTGACCATGGCTTGCATCGTCGGAGAAATTTTGTAACGAGGTCCTAGATTTTTGTTTAAAGTTTCAGAGACGTGCAGCGCAACGCCAGGACCAACAAGACCGAGTAGTTCAAATGGTGACATCGGAAATCCAATTGAACGCATGGCATTATCAGCAATTTCTGGGGGAGTACCTTCATCCATCGCATCAGTAATCTCGCCCATGAAGCGTGTTAGCAAACGGTTTACAACAAAGCCAGGAGCATCCTTCGTAATCACCATCGTCTTTTTTAATTCTTTACCAACATTGACAGCAGTTGCAGTAGTTGCATCATCTGTCTTGCTTGTTCGAGCCACTTCAAGAAGCGGCATGATCGCAACCGGATTAAAGAAGTGGAATCCGACCACACGCTCTGGATTCTTTAATCCTTCGCTCATAGCTTCTACCGAGAGTGAAGAAGTATTAGTCGCAAGTACACATTCTGGAGAGACAATGGACTCTAATTTTTTGAACAGGTCCTGTTTAAGTGAGAGCTCTTCGAAAATAGCTTCAATAACAAAGTCGCATCCTGCAAAGACACTCTGATCGGCCGATCCTGATACGAGTGCTGAAAGTCGATCTGCACTCTCTTGTGACATGCGACGTTTTTCAACAAGTTTGGCTAATTCTGCATGGACCCATGCAACACCTTTGTCCGCACGCGCTTGATCGATATCTGTCATGACTATAGGACACTTCAAGTTGCGCAAAAACAAGAGTGCTAGTTGTGAAGCCATCAATCCAGCACCAACAACTCCAACCTTCGTTACTTTGCGTCCGAGAGCAGGCTTTGGTGCACCCTCAACTTTCTTTCGCTTTTTCTGAATTAAATTAAATGCGTAAAGAGATGCACGCAATGGATCTGACATCGTCAAATCTGCAAGTGCCAAATCCTCTGCATCAAATCCACTAGAGCGTGTGGCGGTACGCGCAGCAGCAATTAGTTCGAGCGCACGTGTAGGAGCTGCAATTTCGGCGCCACCATATTTCTTGAGTGCAGCGGCACGACCGGATGCAATTGCGCTATCCCATGCAGGATCGTTGCTGAAATCTTTACGCTCGATTTTTGTGACTCCACTTAAAACGGATGCGGCAAATGCGACAGACTTTTCTAGGAAATCCGCAGGTTCGTAGACAGCGTCAACAACTCCGAGTGAAAGTGCGTCTTTAGCCTTCATCATCTGGTTGTTATTGAGCGCATTGAGCATGATCACTTGAACGGCTTTTTCTGGACCGATCAATTGAGGAAGCAGTGTTGCACCGCCCCATCCAGGAACAAGGCCGAGGAAAACTTCAGGAAGACCAGTAAATGCAGTGGAGGAAAGAGTTCTGTAATTGCAGTGGAGCCCAACTTCTAATCCACCACCTAGCGCTAAACCGTTAATGAATGCGAATGTTGGAATATCAATCTCACCCAATCGACGAAAAACATCGTGACCAAATTTTCCGATGGCAAGAGATTGTTCGCGCTTATTAAGGAAAGCCAAAGCAGAGAGATCTGCACCAGCTGCAAAGATAAATGGTTTTCCAGTAATTGCAATTGCTGCTGGCCCACTTGCTAGAGCTGCAGTAATTGCATCGTTGAGAGCTGCTAAGGATTGTGCACCAAAAGTGTTTGGACGCGTGTGGTCTAAACCGTTATCTAAAGTTATAAGCGCCAGCGTACCTTTAAATCCAAATGGAGTGAGGTCAACAGGTCGCAGAATCGCGTGCGTAAGAACTTCTTCTGGAGCGCCTTCGGGAAGTGTTAGGTCTGCAGGAGTGCTCATTATTTCGCGCCCTTCGTGAAGTGTGGATTTTCCCAAATGATTGTCCCGCCCATACCAAGTCCAATACACATCGTTGTTATTCCGTAACGAACTTCTGGATGTTCTTCAAAACTACGAGCTAAGTTAAGAGCTAAACGAACACCAGAGGAAGCAAGTGGATGTCCAACAGCAATTGCTCCGCCTACTGGGTTTACACGAGGGTCGTCATCTGCAATTCCAAAGTGGTCAAGGAATGCAAGCACCTGAACCGCGAATGCTTCATTAACTTCAAATAAACCGATATCTGCAATTGTGAGACCAGCTTTTTTGAGCGCCTTTTCCGTTGCAGGAACAGGACCGTATCCCATTACTTCTGGTTCGACACCTGCGAATGCAAAAGTAACTAAACGAGCTTTAATCGATAATCCTTTTTCTTTTGCAAAATCTTCACTGGCAAGTAGTGAAACGGTTGCGCCATCGTTAAGGCCTGCTGCATTTCCGGCAGTCACGCGACCTGCAGGACGAAAAGGTGTTTTCAGCGCAGCGAGAGCTTCCATGGTTGTGCCAGGACGTGGTGGTTCATCAACTGTTGCAATTCCCCAACCAAGTTCGGCACTTCTGGTAGCTGTTGGAATTAGATCTTTTTGAATTGTTCCTGCCGCATAAGCTTTGGCAGTTTTCTCCTGCGAACCCAGTGCGTATCTATCTGCACGTTCTTTGGTAATTGCAGGGAAGCGATCGTGTAAACGCTCAGCTGTGTTTCCCATAGCAAGTGCGTCTTGCTCAACAATTTTTTCCGCAAGATAGCGTGGATTTGGATCTATGCCTTCACCCATTGGGTGGTTTCCCATATGTTCAACGCCGCCCGCGATTCCAACTTCGTATGCGCCCATTGCAATGGAGCCAGCGATAGTTGTCATTGCAGTAAGTGCACCCGCGCACCAACGATCAATTGAGTATCCAGGTACTGAGTTTGGTAATCCAGCGAGCAGAGTTGCACTTCGACCAATATTCATTCCTTGGTCACCACTTTGTGTTGCAGCTGCAATTGCAACGTCATCGATATCTGTCGGTGCGATTTTTGGATTGCGTTCAAGAAGTCCTCGCATTGCGCGAACGATCAAATCATCTGCTCGCGTGCCAGCGTATAAACTGCCAGCTTTTCCAAATGGAGTACGTACCGCATCAACTAAAACCACTGATCGTGACATCTAAGACTTCTCTCTATGAGCTCCTGTTAAAGGTGCTCATAGGTTACTCGTGAGTAGTGGAAAAACAAAAGGTAGAGCGCGCTGGCCGCTTTGCTCAATCAATCTGCAATGGGCTCTGGTGTTTCTGCTGTTTCAGGTACAGGTACTTCTCGTGGCTCTAACTCGATGAGAGCAGCGGCAACTGATGGTGCAACCAATTGAACTTGCCACGGCCTGGCACCAAGTTTTGCCATCGCCTCTGAAACTGCCTGCACATCGATGGCTGTTGTACTTGCAGCAGGAGGGGTCCAACAAATACGTCGAATAATTTCGGGAGAAATTAAGTTTTCAGTCGGAATGGATAACTCTTGCGCAATTGTTTCAACAGCAAATCTGGCGTGAGTAAGAGGTGCGTATTTTTCTGGAAACCGTTCGCGCCACAATTTAATGGGCGGCAGAGTATCCGCTCCAGATTTCATTGGTGGCCATTGATCCTCTGGTGTGTTCAAAGCTGCATCAATAGCAGATAACCAGATGGGCAAGTTTTCAAGCCATCGTGCTCGCATGCCTATTGGGCGAAGTGCCTTTTCTGCTTCCTTTTTATTTGTAGGTTTATGAATTGCAAATTCGATGATTGCAGCATCATTGAGTAATTTGCCACTTGAAACATCATTGGCTTGTGCAATTTCATCTCGCGCAATCCAGAGATTCTTAATTATTGCCAGCTGGTCACGTTTCTTTATCTTGTGCATACCTGACGTTCTGCGCCATGGATCGATGCGTGAGGGAGCAGGAGGAGCTAACAAGATTGAAGCAAATTCCTGTTCTGCCCAACTTAACTTATTTGCACTAGCAAGCAATTGATAAATCTTCTCGCGAAGTGAAATCAACAATTCAACGTCTAAAGCTGCATAGTTCAGCCAGTCAGCAGGTAACGGGCGAGTAGACCAATCAACGGCAGAGTGTTCTTTTGCTAGAGAAACACCCATGAGAGATTCGAGTAATGGTCCTAAACCCACTCTTGGTAAACCCGCAATACGTCCACCCAACTCTGTGTCAAATAATTTCGTTGGATTGATTCCGATTTCACGCAAACACGGCAAGTCTTGAGTACTAGCGTGCAATATGACTTCATCTGTGTTGAGCAAATCATTTAGCTTAGAAAAGAGCGCATGCCCTGGGCCAAAAGGTATGGGATCAATTAAGTGCAAACCGCCATCGGCTCTCTTGATCTGAATGAGATAGGCACGTGAACTGTATTTGTATCCGGAAGCACGTTCAGCATCAACTGCAAATGGACCAGTGCCTTTTTCTAAACTCTGTAAAGCAGAATAAAACTTCTCTTCTGTATCAACAACATCTGGAACACCTTCCGCCGGGGCCAATAAAGGTACTGCGACGGGTGCATCTGGTATTGATTCGCTCATTCTTTATCTACGTTTAGCAGATGTAATTGCAGAGACGCCTTCAGGAATTGGTGGTAAACCTGCAACCTCTGAAATTAAATTGCACCAACCTTCGATGTGTCTGATCAAATCGTGCGGGTCATCAACAATTGGACTCCAGGAAGCACGAATTTCCATTTCAGACTCATCGTTGCGTGGCGAGAGTTTTCCAAAGGATGCACTTGAAACGCGCGTAACAGTTCCGCTGGGCGCATTGAATTCGCATCCAGCATTCGTAATGGATTCAAGAAACCAGCTCCAACCTACTTCAGGAAGTAATGGATCTTCTTGCATCACAGGATCAACATCTGCGCGTACAAAAGTTACACAGCGGAATTCGCCTTCCCATGTGTCTTGTCCGCCAGGTTCGTGCAATAGAACAAATCGTCCTGATGCAACTTCATCTTCTGCATCGCCGAATAATCCATTACTCACATCAGCTGTAAAGGCAAAGGAGTAGGTAGCCAATTTTTGAGGAGCAGGAACTTCTTCAAGAATAATTTCCGGACGTGGAGTTATTGATCGAAGATGATCAATTAATTTATCAAAGGCAAATGAATCCACTGGCTAACTCTAAATCTCATACACCCACTTACGTGGGAGGCAGGGCTGTACCCTTGGAAGATGGGTTCAGTATTGGCACTCTTATCTAGCACGCTGTGGGGCGCAGCTGATTTTTTCGGCGGCAAGTTAAGTAAGAAGTACTCACCATTTCTCGTACTTAGTATGACTCAAGCAATTGGTTTGTTATTTGGAATTACATTGGTGTTATTAAGTGGAGAGCTCTTTGGTTCAAATCCTCCTCAAGCTTTTGGCGATGGTGGTTATTTTGTTCCAGGTGCAATCGCGGGAGTAATGGGTTACCTCGGATTGATTTGTTTATACGCTGGGTTATCGTCAGGGCGCATGGGAGTTGTATCTCCTATTAGTGCGTTAAGTGGCGTCATTCCATTAACTGTTGCACTCGTAGCAGGAGAAGTTTTAACGCGCGGGCAAGCAATCGGTGTTGTTCTCGCATTGGCCGGAGCTTTTTGTGCAAGTGGTCCAGAGTTGTCGCAAGGTTTGTCTCCTAAGCCTCTTTTCTTGGCATTGGGAGCAGCGGCAGGATTTGGAACTGCACTGACATTTATGACGATTGGTTCTGAGTCCAGTGCATTAATGACAATGGTAATGATGAGAGCCACCACGTTGTTTATAACTATTGGATTAATCCTTAGATACAGAACTATCGGTAAGTTTGAAAAAGCAGAAGTGCCAGTTTTGATATTTATTGGTGTTGCAGACTTTTTAGCGAATCTCCTACTTGGAGCAGCAACTAATTTCGGGTTGGTCTCATTAGTGATGGTTCTTGGTTCAATCTATCCCGTTGTGACAGCGCTTCTTGCATTCAAATTCCTCAATGAGCGTCTGCACCGCGTTCAGTACATAGGAATTTTTCTGGCGGTCTCCGGAGTTGCCCTTATTGCTGCGGCTTAAATGTTGCGGTGTAGAAAGTAGTATCTTCAATAACATTTTTGGTCACATCGTTTGCAATCTTTAAGTATTTCTCGAATTCAAAAATGTCAGTACCGCCGCTTGCTTTTGTGATGCTTAATTCAAGGCAATCAATTGCATTGCGATCTAGTAAGTAAGTGATGAAAGCAGCGCCACCTTCAATAAGAACGTTCTGACCAAATTCGTTACGAGCTTTTTCAATACCTTCGCATGGTTCGATATTCCAGACATGGGCTGCTGGCAGCTTCGGGTGTTCGTGGCGTGAAATAACAACAAGAGGAGCTGGTGTTTTGGTATATGGCTCGTTTCGAGCGGTGTTTCCACCAATAATTATGCAGTCTGCTTTACGCCGGCGCTCCAGGAAGAGAGTTTTATCTGTGGGTGAAGTGATTCCTGCTGAAGAGCCGGCTATTGCCGTCGAGCCATCCTGGCCAGCAACTATCGTCGCAGTAACGCTCATGTGTTTTGATTCCCTTGGCGCAGTTAATGTCAGTCCCTATCTCTATCGTAAACCTCATGATCATTGACTGCGATACATGCGTTAAAAAAAATATTGATTGCTCAGAGTGCGTCGTCTCCTTCTTTATTGGTGCACCTGAAAAAGCCGAAATATCACCTCGCGTGCACTCTGCTATTGCGTTGCTGGCATCTCGTGAGATGAGCAAGGAGCTTAAATTCGAGCCAGAGCAACGGGGTCTACAAACGGGTTCGTAAGCCACAAATCCGGCATTCTTTGGCATTTCACAGGCTCATCTGCGCGCCTGGAGTTGAGACAGACTCTTCTGACAGGTTAACCTCGTGACCATGCATGTGATGAGCAAGCGAGCCGGAGTGAGTTTATTTCTCACTGGAGCAATGATTGTGACTCTTCTATCTGCTCCAGCGGCGCAGGCAGCTCCCTCTTTAGCTGAAGTCCAGGCAAAGGTTCGCATTCTTGAAGAGGATGCAACAGCCGCTGCAGAGGGTGCCCAGGAAGCAAAAGTAAAATTAGAATCCTTAACAAAAACCCTGACAGGAATTAAGCAAAAAGCAGCGGTTCAGGGACAAAATGTTTCCGAGCTCTCAAAATCACTTGGCACAATCGCAATTGACCAGTATAAAAATGGTGGTTTAAGTCAGAGCCTCGAACTCTTGTTTTCATCTGACCCAACACTCTATTTATCGGCCGCAGGATCACTCGATGCACTTACGCGTCGCAAATCAATTCAACTCAACAAGTTTGAAGCCGCAGAGCAAAGGCTTAATGCAACAACACTGACTGTTGCAGACAAGGTGGCTCTGATTGCTGCGGCGCAAAGAAAGTATCAAGCACAAGCACGCCTTGCTCAATCTAAATTGGCTGAAGCTGAAAAATTATTAGCACAACTGAAAAAAGAAGATAGAGAACGTTTAGCTCGATTGGCTGAAGAACAAGAAGATGCAGATATGGCTTCTTCTCTTGCTGCGGCCAAGGGTGCCAAAGGAGTCTCGGGACGAGCAGGTACTGCTCTAAAGTATGCACTTCAGCAAATTGGTGATCGCTACGTTTTTGGAGCCGCAGGGCTCACAACCTGGGATTGCTCAGGATTAACAATGAGGGCCTTCAAAACCGCAGGAGTTTCGCTACCTCACTCTTCGGCCGCGCAATTTCGTTACGGAAAATTTGTATCGCGCTCAAATCTTAAAGCAGGAGATTTAGTATTTTTCGGAACTCCAATATCCCACGTAGGAATTTATCTGGGAGGAAACAAAATGGTTCACGCTCCTCGCACCGGTTCTCGGGTAAAGGTTGCGACCATGGATATGGGACGTAAGAAATTTAGAGGTGGAAAGCGTTTATAAAAACATTCTCGTCATAACAAATGACTTTGGACCGCGCACAGGCGGTATTGAAACTTTTGTTATGGGTTTACTAGAGAGAATTGTCGATCACAAAGTTGTAGTTTTTACCTCTCAACAAGGCGATACGTCCGAATACGACCAACAGTGGCTAAAAAAATTTGACGTGCAAGTAATTCGAGATCGCAGAAAAATTCTACTGCCTTCGTTACGTGTGGCTAAGAGAGCAAAAGAAATTGCTCAAATGCATAACATTGAGGTTCTTGTTTTTGGTGCAGCAGCACCACTTGCATTGATGGCACCAAAGTTACGCAAAGCAGGTATCAAGAAAATTATCGCCTTAACACATGGCCACGAAGTATGGTGGGCAAGAATTTTTCCATTCAATTTAGCGATGAGACGAATAGGAAATAGCGTTGATCACCTCACTTATTTAGGTGAATTTACTAGACAAGCTATCTCACGATCGCTATCACAAAAGAGCATTGATTCCATGGTGAAAATTGCACCAGGAATTGATACGTCACATTTCAGTCCGCAAGCAGATGCAATTCAGAGACGCACCGAATTGGGTTTAGAAGGAAAGAAAATCACTGTTAGCGTCGGGCGCTTAGTGCACCGAAAAGGTCAGGACAAATTAATTGAAGCTTTTCCTACCATTGTGCGAGAAATTCCAAATGCACATCTACTGATAGTAGGGGAGGGGCCCTATAGAACGCACTTGGAAAAATTAGTTGAACGGTTGTCACTAAAAGAAAATGTCACGTTTGTAGGAAGAATTTTCTACAATGATTTACCGAGTTATTTATCAGCCTCTGATGTTTTTGTTATGCCATCTCGATCTCGATTTTTTGGATTAGAAGTTGAAGGCCTGGGGATTGTTTATCTTGAAGCAAGTGCGTGTGCAATCCCTGTAGTTGCTGGTATTTCTGGAGGAGCACCGGATGCAGTTCAAGAAGGAATAACGGGTCTGTGTGTAGATGGAACCAATGCCGCACAGATAGCAGAGGCAGTAATTCATATCTGCAGTGATTCAAAGCGAGCAGCAAAGATGGGCTTAGCTGGACGAAATTGGGTAATCGAGCAATGGGGATGGGAAATTTGGTCTAAGGAGTTCAACACACTGTTATTGAGTTAACAGACCATGTTTCTTTGCCTCAATAATTGCTTGAATTCTATTTTTAGACTCTAATTTTCTGTAAATTGAAGCAAGATGAGTTTTCACTGTTGCTTGGGTAATGAATAAATCTAAACCAATCTGATTTGAACTTAAGCCAACGGCGAGTTTTTCAAGTACTTGTACTTCCCGAACCGTTAAGGCGTTTGCCAGTGCATCTTTCTTTAAAATTCGAGGAATTCCCTGGGCACTAAATGAGAGCGGCGCCCTGTAGGAGTGCTCGATAGCAGCTATTACTTCTGCCAAGGCTGCACTCTTTTCTACAAAAGCGCTTGCTCCAGATTTCATTACTGTCAGCAAATAATCTTGTGCAGAATTCAAAGTAAGAACCACTATGCCTATTCGATTTGATACAGAACGTGCCCACGAGACAATTTCTAATCCATTTCCATCGGGTAATGAGAGATCAACGACAATAACTTGCGGATTAGTGTGAGCTATTTGTGCACGTGCTTCTGCGATTGTGCTGGCTTCACCAATGCACGTATGGCCCGCACGAGATAGCGCAACTTTGATTCCCGCTCTGACGCTTTCGTGATCATCGACGATCAAAACAGTCAGAGGTTGGTTCATGAAGGAATTGCGATTGAATAAGTAATTCCGGCAGGCGTATTGGTCATAACCAATTCGCCATCTATTGAAGAAGAGCGCTCTTGGATTCCGTGAAGTCCAAGGCCAAAAGTTGTCGAAGGGTTCATTCCATTTCCATCATCGCTGTAGGTGTAATTGACTCCAGTCTCACTCTTTTCGATGTGTATCTCTATAACGCTAGCCCCAGAGTGCTTAACAGTGTTCCGCAAAAGCTCCCGAGATATTGCCAACAATTCATGCTGGACTTGATCTGATAACGCACAATCTTTTTCCGAAATTTTTAACTCAATGGAGGAGTGCATCTCGCCCAATAAAGCTTGTAAAGATTGCTCTAGCGAGGTTAAGTCCGCTGCGCGTAAATTGAATATTTCAGCACGCACGCTACCGATGATGGTGGATACTTTGAAAAGAATATTTCGTATCTCAATTCGGGTATTGCCGGGGGTGTCAGGAGCTGCCAACAAAAGATCTAGCGCGTACGAAAGCGCAACAAGATCTTGAGCGATACCGTCATGTAACTCTTGAGCGATTTTAACTCGCTCGGAGTGCGTCAATTAATCAGCAAAGAGAGCAGCAATTTCAGCTGCGAATTCTTTTCCAATCACATGGCGCTTCAATGAGAGTTTGGCTGTTAGTTGTCCTCCAGCAATGGTGAAATCTGTAGGCAAAATTGTGAACTTGCGAATGGATTCTGCGCGACTTACTGCTTTATTCGCTTCATCAACTGCACTTTGAATGACAGAAATAAGAGCTGGGTCATTCGTTAAGTCTGCTAACGAAGCGCCCTCCTTCTTATTGGCTGTGACCCATGTTTTTAGTGCGTCCTGATCGATAGTGATCAACGATGCAATAAATGGCTGATTGTCTCCAACAACCATGCATTGGCTAATGAGTGGATGTGCGCGCAAACGATCTTCCAGAACCGCAGGCGCAACATTCTTTCCACCTGCTGTGACAATGAGTTCTTTCTTGCGGCCTACGATGTAAAGGAATCCTTCATCATCTAACTTTCCGAGGTCGCCAGAGTGGAACCATCGATCTCCTGAGAAAACTTCCGCGTTCGCAGCGTCGTTCTTCCAGTAACCCTGCATAACAATGGGACCTTGGATAAGAACTTCTCCATCTTCGGCGATTTTGATTGTTGTTCCAGGAATCGGTAGTCCAACAGAACCAACTTTAATTCTCTTTGAAAGATTAAGCGTTGCACCTGCTGTAGTTTCAGTAAGTCCATAACCTTCAAGAATTGTGATTCCAGCACCGCGATAAAAATGTCCTAGGCGTTCGCCAAGAGGTGCTCCACCGGAAATCGCAGCCTCAACACGGCCACCTAAACCGTGACGAATTTTCGAAAAGACCAACTTGTCGAAGAGTCCATGCTTGAATTTCAACATCGGCGAAATCTTTCCGCTTTCAATTCCCTTGCTGTACTCAATTGCGATTTCTGCTGCTTTTCTAAAGATTTTTCCTTTTCCAGCAGCTTCTGCTTTTGCTTCTGCGCCGTTGTAAACCTTTTCAAAAATACGTGGAACAGCAAGCACGAAAGTTGGTTTAAAAGACGCAAGATCAAGTGGCAAACGACCAACAGGATCGCTGCAATGAGCTAAGTGCAATCCTGCAGCTACTGAACCAATCTGAACCATGCGACCAAAAACGTGAGCCACAGGTAAGAAGAGAAGCGTTGAACCTCCAGGCTTAAGGAAGAGTTCGCTGGCTGCCTGCACAACGTTTCCACACTCAGACAAGAAGTTTGCGTGCGTTAATTGAACTCCCTTTGGCTTTCCAGTTGTTCCAGAGGTGTAAATAAGAGTTGCAAGCGTCTCAGGCAACAGAGCATTTCTACGTTTTTCAATCTCTTCATCGCTAATTGATGAACCGTCATATGCAAGTGTTGCCAAGACATTTTCAGTCATTGTCCACATTTTCTTTGTGTGGGCAGGCTGCACAGTTTTCACGAGATCACGTAAAGCAGGAGTTTCTACGATAATTGCAACAGAACCTGAATCGTTGAGAATCCAATCAATTTGCTCTGCAGATGATGTGTCATAAATAGGAACCACGCATCCGCCGGCGTACCACACTGCAAAATCAAGAATGGTCCACTCATAGCGTGTGCGAGACATGATTGCGACGCGATCGCCAATGTTTACTCCGGCTGCAATTAATCCTTTAGCAGTTGCCTTTACTTCTGCTTCAAACTCTTTTGCAGTCACGCTCTGCCAACCATCGCCGAGTGGGCGTGAAAGCATTATGCGTTCTGGTTCAAACCATGCACGTTCTGAAACAAGATTTGTGAGGTTTCCAGCGCTGGCTGCAGGGACTATGGCGGGGACTGAGATCTGATTCATGGGGAGAACGCTAGCGCCAGAGAAGCAGTTGCGAAAGTGGGAATACTTAAGAGTAACCTGTGCCTATGAGCGAATTAAGCACGTCAACAATTTCAATAGATGCCCCCCTCGAGAGCGTTCGAGCAATCCTCTTCGATTTGGCGGGGTATCCATCCTGGTCAACTGCCATTAAGAGCGCCGAAGTTAAGCAAAGCGATGATCAGGGGCGCGCAACCTCTGTAAAGGTTTCAATCGATGCTGGCATGATGAAGGATCGAGTACTCCTTAACTATGACTGGAGCCAAGCACCAGAGCGTCTTGAGTTCTCACTCGAAGAAGCAGATTTGTTAACTGCCATGAATGGCGCATACATCACCAAGGCAATTGATGCAGACACCACATCTGTTACGTACGAACTTGGAGTTGAAGTATCTATGCCGATTCCTTCGATGATGCGAACAAAAGCAGAGAAGGCAACAATCGATCAAGCGCTCGCACAATTAAAAGCTCACGCAGAAGAATAATTTACAGCTGCACTCCGTCATCTCGATCATTGTCGTGACGGAGCCAGCGTTTAATTGCAATCCGTGCACTTATGAGAAATTTTCGAACTCCGGGCCACGATGGATTTGGTTCTTGAAAGTGATTCTCATCGAGTGCTTCACTTTTTTCTAAATCATCTAGATAAGTATTTGGAGTTGATTGATCCAGTGATAACCCAGCAACCATAGATTCAAACTCAGAGTTGATGAGATCCATCTCATCATCGCTTGGATCCTTCGGTGCAGAGGTATCGCTCACGCTCAAATAGTGGCACAAGGGCGCTCATCCACTAAATTAAGAGCCTGGGTTTTGCGCAAGTAAATTCATAGTCAGGAGGTGCGAGGATGAATGTGAATAATCTGCCATACGGCGTACTCCGCGCATTCTTGACACCATTTTTAATGTTGGCATTTCGCCCAAAAGTTAAGGGCTTACGTAACGTTCCTGCTACCGGACCCGTAATCATTGCTAGTAATCACTTATCTTTTAGCGACTCAATATTTATGCCTTTAGTTGTACCGCGTAAGGTTACTTTTCTTGCAAAGTCAGAATATTTCACATCCCCAGGTCCAAAAGGCTTGTTGAAGAAACTTACGTTCATAGCCTTAGGACAAGTACCTGTAGATCGCTCCGGTGGTCGACGAAGTGAAGCTGCTCTGATTACTGGATTACAAGTATTGGCACAAGGGGAGTGTCTTGGAATTTATCCTGAAGGCACTCGTTCTCCTGATGGGCGGCTTTATAAAGGCAGAAGCGGAATAGCTCGTTTAGCTATTGAGTCAGGTGCTCCAGTTATTCCTGTCGCGATGTTTAACACAGAAAAGATTCAGCCAACAGGCACAGTTATTCCCAAGATCATGCGAGTCAAGATGATTTTCGGTGAACCAATGTTCTTCGGTGGCGACTCATCTGACTTGCTCTATCTTCGTGATGTCACTGATCAAATCATGAAAAAAATTCAAGAGATGTCCGGTCAGGAATACGTTGATATTTATGCAACCCGCAGAAAAGATGGACTGAAAGATGAATCTGAAGATTAATTTGTAAGTTCGGAACGCTGCACAAGGTAATTACACGTTGGGCATTTCGGTCCCGCATCTGGAAAGTCACCCTCTAAGACGTTAATCAAATCTTCAATCAGCGCCATGAATTGAGATTCATTGCGCTCAACTGGCAAGTAATGTTGGGCCGCGAAAAAACCTTGTTTCTCTTTGATATCAAAAGCTGCATTCGGATTCCATACGAGCAATCCCATCGTTGCAACGCTGACGGGCGCTCCTTGTAATGGGTTCTCGAGTGAGTGCGCGTAGGCTTCTAATTGCGGTGCATAAAATTCACCATTATCTCGTGAGCTATCAGAAACTTTGCAGTCAATGAGTGCAACGGTTCCATCTTCATTGGAAGCGACTAAGTCATATTTGCCACGAATGTGCCATCTCGTTTCGAAACCATTGATTTTCATTGGCTTGCTCTTTACCCAGCCACCCCATTGTGTGACTTTTCCTGGGCGAAGTGATGGATCCAAATCCTGCATCGATGCGCCGCGAAAGTGTTTTTCTTGTAAATCCGCCAAAGTACCGACCAAGGGAAATGCTCCGGGCATCGTTACTTTGAACCAGTATTTAATCCATAAACATCTTTTACATGTAGACAAGCCAAATGTGAGATCAGAGGGCGAGATAAATTCGGTTGCAGGAGCTGCTGGCTTTTTCATGAATGTATCTTCTCTCTAAGCACTGACAATTGCAGAGATTAGAACTGAAATTCCAAGAATTATCATCACAATCCCGCCGCTCGCGCGTAGTTTCTCTAATCTTTTTGCATCGGTAGCTAACCAATTACGCGCAGTTCCGGCCAATAAACCCCACGTTCCATCTGAGAAAAATGCCAAAATTGAAAATACTGCTCCAAGAAAAATGAGCTGAAGCGCAACGCTTCCTTTTTCACGATCCACAAATTGTGGCAATACAGCAGCATAAAACACTAACCCTTTTGGATTAAGCGCTCCCACCCAGAATCCATCGCGCATAGAACGAAGAACACCTGGTGCAAAGTCTCCTTGGTTGCGCATATCTTCGGCATGAACTCTTCGTTGGCGAATTGCATCAACACCTAAATACATGAGATACAAACCGCCACCCCATTGAATTGCGGCGTATGCAAGATCTGATCTTTGAAGGATTGGACCTAGTCCGATTGCCACCAGTGTTGATAGCGCGAATGCGCCTGTGACATTTCCAGCAACTGTAAAAACTGCAGTTTTGCGGCCCCAAGCAATAGCGCGGGCAATAACAAATAAAACACTTGGACCTGGCGCCAAGATGATAACCATCGCGGCCACGATGTATTCAGGTAGCCGCGATGGAATCACCATAGCTTTATCTTACTTACTTGCGTGAGTCGGAGAGTGCAGTTAAGACTCGGTGACCAACGACTGCAACCAAGGTTGCGTTGATGATTCCGTTGAATGTGTAATCTCCTTGAGTCCAAGAGATATCTGCAATACCGATGATCAGAGCAGAACCTGCGATCAAGAGATTAGTTGAGTTAGAGAAATCAACTCGACTATCAATCCAGATACGCGCGCCCAATACGCCAATCATTCCGAATAGAGCAACGCCAACACCACCGAGGGCGCCAACCGGTGTTGCACTCAGTACTGCACCAAATTTTGGTGACAGTGAAAGAAGGATTGCGCCAACGCCTGCAATCCAATATGCCGCTGTTGAATAAACACGTGTTGCTGCCATAACGCCAATGTTTTCAGCATATGTAGTTGTACCTGAACCACCACCTGCACCAGCAAGTGTTGTTGCAAGGCCATCTGCCATGAGCGCATTACCCATTTGGTCATCTAGGTTTTTGCCAGTCATTGCTGACACTGACTTAACGTGTCCGACATTTTCTGCAATCAAAACCAAAACAACTGGCAAGAAGAGAACGATAGCTTTTGAATCAAATGTTGGTGTTGTAAATGATGGTAGAGCAACCCAAGAAGCAGAGCTGATCGCATCTGTTTTTACATCGCCCATAATGAGAGCAACCCCGTAGCCAATGATGAGGCCAACAAAGATGCTGATGCGATTGAGGAATCCGCGAGAAACAGCAGAGACAATACCGATTGATGCCAGCGTAATAATCGCAACCATTGGTCCTGCTACGAAGTTATTCTTTGCCGCACCTGCCAAGTTAAGTCCGATCACCATAACAATTGTTCCTGTTACAACAGGAGGCAAGAGCCAGTTAATCCAACCAATTCCTGCTTGGCGAACAATCAATCCAACAGCTGCAAGGATCACACCTGTTACTACAACGCCACCTAATGCCGCACTCATACCGCCGCCAGATTGCGCTGCTGCGATTGGTGCCAAGAAAGCAAAGGATGAACCTAGGTAGCTTGGAACTTTATTCTGCGTGATGATCAGGAATAGAAGTGTTCCGATTCCAGAGAAGAGCAGAGTTGTCGTTGGTGGGAAACCAGTGATTATCGGGACGAGGAATGTTGCACCGAACATTGCAGCAATGTGTTGTACGCCAACGCCGATAGTGCGAGGCCAAGTCAGGCGTTCATCTGTGGAGACGACATCTCCGTGTGCAATGTTTTTTCCATTGCCATGCAGTTTCCATGAGAGCAGGGACATAGAGTTCCTTCCATAATCGGGCGGATTAATCGCCCTTAAGAGGCGGGGAAGGCCGTCCACAAGGGTAGAACCGGCCCCCCTTGCACCCAGACCTCCGCCACGCCGAATGAGGAGCGAGATAGCGAGGCGAGTTGCCTCCCTCGGGAGTATCGGGTTAACTAGCGCTTCGTTATATCGAGTCGATATAAGTTTCGATACTTTGATCAACGCAGGACCGAGGGGAGAAGAAGACATGCGCTCGCGCAGTGAATCTCTTGAATTCGCCCTACTAGGACTTCTCTCTCAGAGCCCTCTGCATGGGTATGAATTGCGCAAGCGAATGAGCGCCATCTTTGGTCCGTTTCGCGCACTATCTTTTTCAGTTCTGTATCCGCAATTGCGTCGAATGATGGAAGCAGGATTAATCGATGCATCCGAAGCCGATACTTCAAGGCGCTCGCGCATTGTTTATGTGATCACAACAAAAGGTAAGAAACGTTTTGAAACTCTGGCAGAAACAGTAAGTCCAGATACATGGGAAGACGAAGGTTTTGAAATTCGTTTTGCATTCTTTGGTCCAACTTCGACCAAGAACCGCGTTCGGATTTTAGAAGGCCGACACCGTCGGTTGAAAGAAAAAGCAGAGATTCTGCGTGGAGAGCTCGAAAAATCTCCGGTGGGAATCGATAAGTATCTCGAAGAGTGGCGTCGTCACTCTTTGGAATCAGCACAGCGAGAAATCGACTGGCTGGAAGACATGATCAAAACCGAGAGGAAATAGAGTGAAAATAACAACCGGTAAAGGCGATATCCGAGTTGCAATCGTTGGCGTTGGAAACTGCGCTAACTCTCTAGTTCAAGGCGTGACCTATTACAAGGATGCTGCTGGCGACCAAGAGATTCCAGGACTTATGCACGCTGTTGTGGGCGGTTACCACATCAGCAATGTGAAGTTCGTTGCAGCTTTCGATGTAGATAAGAAAAAAGTTGGCCTAGATATGGCAGATGCCATTTGGGCGAGCGAAAACAACAC
>Ga0208788_1000116_pt1 | contig 40752 bp, 34 predicted proteins | sample Wag4_2014_7_11_3_FD_187363 | JGI IMG/M metagenome (GOLD analysis project Ga0208788, IMG submission 187363) | Fresh water mixed with fracking chemicals microbial communities from Ohio, USA - Utica-2 Time Series FC 2014_7_11 (SPAdes) (version 2) ... | reverse complement strand
GATATCTGCAACCAGATCCCAGGCTGCGTCGGGGAGTTCATACCGCTTTGCCATCTTGGCCTCCTGGCTTTAATGGCGGTGTATTTTACAGAAAATCGTATTTCTTGGGTTTACGTACAGAGCCTAGCACCTGACGCCCCTCAGGGATGAATCCCTCTCCTAAAGCTAAAGCAAATTGCATGGTGGAACCTCCGGGTAGGAGGAGGCGCACCACCCCTACGGGGGTGATGAGCCCCCTAGGGTTTGCCGTTTTTATGCGGCTTGGATTAGTACCTGTTGTACCAGGTTATTCAGAGCGTTCCGTAACTGGCATAGGTCAGTAAGGAACTCCCAATGGTTGTCACCGAAAATATCCTGAAGCTTTCTGGTGTTCGCTGATCCAAAAGCGATAGCAAACACCTCGATCCCAGAAGCACGGCAACGATCAACCATGGTCCTTGCGGAGTCAGCATGATCCGGATCACCGTCGGTAATAACGATCATTACCTTCCGCTCACCTTTGGCTTTTAGAAGATCACCAGCGGCTGGCCACATTGCGTTAGACAATGGTGTTGACCCGCGGGGAACCTGCCCAAAACGGCCCTCGCGGAAAGCGTTGGCCAGGTTCTGACTATGCCGCTTCAGCACACCGACGGCGTTCTCACGACCGTGGTTCTTTGGAAAGATCATTGCTCCTGTGGTTACACCGGAAATGCCTTCCAAAGCCGTCAAAATTGCAAAGGCACTTTCTTCGGCGATCTGTAGCGCAGATTTACGAGCGTTAATTACTGCCTCGCGCTCGGTATCTGATAGCACGTCAAGGTTTTCGTTCGGACCGACAATTTTCATCGACATCGAACTAGAGCCATCCAGTACTAACTGAATAGCAGCATTCGTCCGCTGCACAGGTTCTTGTCGCCGGAAGATCCGGTTTTCCCCAACCCGCACCCGTGCAAGACGACTGCCCTCGATTTTGCTGCCGCTACTTCTCAGACTTGCACGCGCGTTACGAGAACCTTGAATCAGACTGCTCATAACCTGGCGGAGCCCCATGGAAGCGGCCTGGCCATTTTTAAAGACGCGCATCGCCTGAAGCTCAGAACCGATTGGGTCTTTTATGACCAATGAAGGTACTGGCGTTTGATGATCTACAACCTTGGCAACCATGTCGGATGCCAAAGATGCGACATCAGAAATGGCATCCTTCAAGTCGTCATCGGATGCAGAAAGGATCTTCTGTTTCATATTCTGACCATCAGAAACACCACTCGCAGGGCTTCCGGACTTAGCTGGATCGTCCTTATCATCCCCTTCATCTCCAGCGCCACAACCATTGCTTTTGGGTTGAGAGTCTTGATCCTGATCGTTGCCATCTTGATCGGGTCCAGATTCTCCACTTGATTGCTGTGGCGACTGGTTTTGCTGGGGTTGAGGCTGTTGAGGTTGAGTCGGCGGCTTCTGTTGCTCCTCCTCCTCACCTAACACATCCAACATCCGGTGGGTTATTTGATAAACCGCCTCAGTATCAGGCAGATCGGCGACTTGGCTTAAAAGCCCAAGCACCTTCGTGCTCCTCCCGACACCGAAAACCTTCTTGAGCTCCGGTTCGATAATTGCCGTCTCAGCTTGCAGAGGTTGATTCAAAAGCCGAGCCCGACCAATGATCAAACATGCGTTCATCAAGAGTGTTGCTTCGTTCTGACCGCTAAAATCACGCCCTCCGGCAAGCACCTCCTTGACCATCACCGTAAGGGGATGAATCGTGGAAAAATGCTCAGCCATCATCCGTTTTTCAATCCGGATGTCCTCGAGCATGTTCATGAACCGAACGATGAACAGTGCTTCAGCTTCAGCCTTGTCATACACGGCATCGTCCGAGTACTTGATATGAGCAGATTCATGCGCTGTCCAACCTAGCGCGACGAGGATCATTGTCTGAGACTCATCGGTAAGCATTGGGAGATACAGAACCTTATTTTTGGTCGCGGGCTGATTTCCACCCCACACCACTGTCACGCCCAAATCATCGGTGTAGTAACGAGCGATGATTGGAAAAGCATTGTTCAAAGACTTTTGCATAGGCACCTCCAGAAAGTGGAGGCACTCCAACCCCAAAGGGGCTAGAGCGCCCCGAAAGGGTTGGTTTGATTAAAGGCAGAAATCCATGCTGTCGACAGCAAATGTATCGGCAGCCACCACGTGAGCAAACACCTCATTGGAAACCACTTGAGGAGCTACATCATCAACATTCGCCTTCTCCGCAGCGGCGTTGATCGCAGTGTTCTGAACCTCGTGAGCCAATGAAGCCAGCTCGTTTACGTTCAGGGTTTTCAGATCGGCGCCGGCCATAAGGTCAGCAAACGATGTTGCAGAGGCCTCAGCTACAAGAGCTGAATCCATCGCTCCAGCCAACACATCAAAGGCTGTTTCTTCGTCCAGGATGTTGAAATCGGAGAAATCCGGAGTTGTGTCATCCGACAGTTGAAGTGTTGGATCAACGAATGCACCTGGTGCATCCGCATTCGACTTCTGGAAGAGCCCCGCCATTTTCAGGATTTTGGTCTCGTCAGACAAAGTAAGGATCAGGGACAACAAATCCTGAAAATCACTTCCCTTGTAAGGCCCGGATTTTGGAAGCTTACCGATCACATTGGTCATGTAGTCGGCAACCAACGAAACACCAGGGTTCAAAAAGGCCAGTGAAGACAGCTTTTTGTGCATTTTCAGCATCGAACTCACCGCCTTTCTGCTCACGGAGTCCTTACCAACAAAGCTGTTATCCAGTAGATCTTCAGCAGCATCAGCAATTTCTCGGAACAGTTGGCCGGAGAGACCATTGACCTCCTGAGCCAGACCTTTCGCAATGCTAGGGTTCGAGGTGTCAGGAGCAACGCGGCAGAGCGTGAAGCGAAAATTAAATTTATGGGCAACCACATCCTTTGGAGTTTTGGCACTCAATACTGCCGAACGCCATTGAGGGTTAGCCCATTTGTTGACCCAAGCATCGAAATTCGAATCGTAGGCCTTGATAAAGGCAATACGCTGATCTTCAAATTTGCGCTTAATGTCCTCAAGCTCAGCAGCAACCTCCGGAGCAACCTCATCAGGAAGACCGTAGCCCCCCAGAAAACGTACACCGTTAAGCTCGAGCAAACGAACTGCCCTACGCTTGAGATTTTCGAACTCTTTGAGCTCGTCTGAGTTGATGATTTTCTTACTTCCGAGGGAAGCAAGTTCAGAAGGAGGCAGGGTTACACCTGCTCCAAGATCCTCTGTACGAAGCTTCTTCCTACCCGACCAAATGCTGACATTTAGGTCGACCAGCAGAAGCTTGCTGAGAGTATCGATTTCTTTTACGGGTGATGAAATTTGCATGAGATGCCTCCGGGTATAGAGGACGGTCTCGCCCCGACGGGGTAAGAACGCCCCGATGGGTTTTGATAGGAATGCTGTTTTATAGTGAACAGCTATCACTTCACAAGGTCACTCACATAAGCGACCAGAGAACCTTCTTTGCTATAGCCCGACTATAGCAAAGGAGGCTCGAATGAGGGAGCCCTTACGGGCTCCCTTACTACCACTCGAATTGTGGCACGTCTTCATCCAGATACCCGTCTCGATCAAACCCCAAGTAGGTAACATTCTCCTCTGGAGAAATGCACCAATTAAGGATGTCTCGAAACTCGGTTGAAGCGCCGGATTCGATGATGCCACGCACGGTCAATTCACCGATCGGAATTACAAAACCATAGCGAGTTTTAAGCACCACAGGGCCATTCCACCCTTCACAGTGAAATCGCTGAAAATGCCGCGCAGCGAGATGCTCAAGTAGCTCGGCATCGCTTTTCCGAAGGTGATTGGTGCAAAGCTCTACTGATTTGCAGGTTGGAAGATTCATTGATGCTCCGAGTTATTTATCGGAGCCCTCCCCAGCGGGAAGAGCCCCGCAAGGGTTAGAAACAAAAGTCTACTTCACCGGCTGCCTGCGAACCGAAATCCGCACTAGCCAAGCTAGATAGATCGATCGGACGAGGTAGCGCACCTAGCTCAACAAGAGCTTTGACGCATGCATCGTATTGCCCTGGTTCCTGACCAACGATACTCAACAGATAAGCATCGACTTGTTTAGTGTCGCCGAAATTCAGAGTGGCGCCATCAGTATCTGACAGCGACAGAACCGGGTTTGAGTTACTAGCGTCGCCGAGGTGATGAGCAACAGCGACCAACAGAAGAACCAAGTTGCGGTCCTCAATGAGATCAAGCTCACCGGCGCCCACTGGGGTAAACATACGGTCGTGAAGATCTGATACAGCGCCCGCAAGACCAAGCACAGCAGCTACAGAGTCGAGACTCTGCAGTGCTTGCTTGATGGTTTCACGGGCCTGAACCTCACTTACAACAGAGAAGAACAGGCTCATTTTTCTACCCCTTAGCTAACCACTGGATCAGCGCCCCAAGCACTACCGAACTTGTCTTTAGCAATGGTATGGAGAACCAGACGCATCGCTTTGTCAGCACGGTTGCTCAGAGACTCACGCAATGCTTGAGCCAAAGGTGAAGCGAACGGGAACGAACCCGAGTTAGCATTTGCAGCTTTGCTGTAGGTAATGCCCAAACGGGCCCACCGCAGCAGGGTACGAGTCGAGAAGGTCACCGTAATGCCCTGCTCACCAGGTTGGAGATCCATTTCTGGGTTGCCAACAAATTGCTTCCGTACCTGGTTAGCGATGTCGACCATGGTTTCCAAAATAGAGATATCTACAGTCGGCATTGTCGATTGAAGAATCGCCATCTCAGATGCCTTATCAATGTAGGGCACCTCAAGCAACCGAATACGATCCCACGACGCAAGGTTCTGCGACAGGGTGCCGTTGTAGAGCCCAGTCTCGTCACCTTGGCCGCGGGTATTCCCCGTGATGCAGAAACGGAAATTCGGGTGAGCGTGAATGATCTCCCCTCCGTTATCTGCAAGCACCAGGTACCCACCTTCAAGCACGGCATTCAAACCTGCGAAAACGGAGGGATCCAGCACGTCGGCTTCGTTCAGAAGGAATATTGCTCCTTCTTTCATCGCCAGGGCCAAAGGACCATAACGAAACACGGTGCGTTGATCACCAGTCACGGGATCACAATCGAGCCCCATCTGTCCGACAAGCTCAGGAATCTCCATACGGGAGTGAGCATCAATCGTACGAAATGGCCAATTCAAGCGAGCTGCGACTTGTGCAACGATTGAGGTTTTGCCAGCACCAGTAGGGCCAACAAGTCCCAACGCATCCCCACCAGGATTGACGAGGAAATTCATTACCGGCAACCGAAGTTCAGGGCGGAACAGGTAATGAGGGTTAACGCTTGGAACAATACCCATCAACTCATGATCGGGCGCAAAGCCTGGGGCTTTAACATCGCCTTGGGGACCTTGGATTCCGAACGAGCTGAGAGGGATAATGGATTGAAGTTTCATGGTGTATCTCCGGTTTGGAGGGACACCACACCCCTACTGGGATGTGAGTGTCCCAGAGGGTTAAGATATTTTGCTGTTGAGCGAACAGCTGCGCTATCGTCCTTTGCCACATGGCAAGGAACAGATTCGAAAGACTCTGGTAAGGAAACCCTTACCGCAGCCTTCAGAAAGAATACAAGGGCCCGGAGGCCCCTGTTTCTATATGCAAAATGCCTGATCAGTCTCATCAAAGTCAACTGTCTGAAGAAGCTGCTCAAGCGGTGCTGTAGTGATCGGCGTCTGTGCATTCACCGTAATCCTGACCCTCTCCGAAGACGCGCCGCGGAAAGCATCAAGGCTCTCTGCAGGATAGTTTGGATGAAGCGAAGTGAATGCTTCCTTCCATCTCACATAACCCTGCTGGTTGTAACGACAAACTCTGACCCCTGAAGCCTCTGCAAGGAGGTAATCTCCCATCAAGCTGACAAAGCCCTGCTGGAGTTGCTCGCGTTCAGCCTTCAGTTCCTTGATACGAACCTCAAGTGATGCAAGCTCCGAGTCAAGCGCTGCCGCCTTGGTAGCGTGGCCTTCCCACTCAATCAAACCGCCCCCAGTAGGAGTAAAGTAATCACGTTCAGGATCCTTTTCTGGCTCCTTATCCGCGACGACACTAGCCCAAAAACCAAGCGATGCTTTCAGAATGAGTTGGATTGCTTGATCGCTTCGAGTGACCTCGAAAACGATTGGCTGATTGCGAGTATGGTAGAAGACAAGATAACCAAAATCAGCCCCTGATACGGCCAGCTGATGTTGAACCTGCCACCAGTACAGACGGTAATGCGATGACTCCTCGCCTTGCTCCGCAACCTCATTGAAATTTGAGTCAGCCAAGATTTTGATCTCAACCGGCCGCATCGTATCCAACTCCACCCCATCGAAGCTTGCCCGAAGCAAAGGATGAAGGGTTGACTCTCCACAGTACGGCATTAGCACCGTGTCGTATTTGTCCTGGAACCACGCTAACGCATGAGGCTCCAGCATGATTGCTAACCGGACCTGAGGGATCATCGACAGATCCAACGAAGCCACACGCCCTGTGAGCTCGGCCCACAAGCGCCAGCGAGTTTTGTTCGGATGATGACCAAGGATTACAGCTGCAGACGTCGCAGTGACTCCTTGTGCCCGCCAGGCATGCCATTCCGGCGTGCGTTGTCGCAAGTCAACAATTTTCATATTCACCTCCAGATTTTGGAGGGACCCAGCCCCAACGGGGAGGAATCCCCGTAAGGGTTGGGCTAGGCATTAGGCTGAAGCCTTCTGCCGCTCTTGATACTCAGCCTCCCCCCTCTTGAAGAGAGCGAAAGCTTCGGCTTGGAGATCATCGCGGAGATGGGCCTGCGCCCACTCGGTAGCGGCATTCCAACTGCCATTTTTCATGGTTCGATCGTAAACGCTCTGAATCCGTTTTTTGATGACCTCAATAGGATCACCTCTTCCATCAGGTTTGGAGTTTTCCAGTGGAATACTCGGCCCTTGAGGTTGAGGATCAGCTGACTGCACTGTCGCACCATCAACATGTTTCGGAGCGTCTGCATCGACGACACCTTGCGGTGCCTCGTTTTGTTGGCCGTGCTCGTACACGTTTCCACTTAGATCAACCACATTAGGTGCATGGGAGGTTCCATGCATATCTCTTGCAGCAGTCGCTAGCGAAATCGGCCCAGTGCTGAATCCCTCATCGGCTTCCTCATTGAGGTAGCTAATAACGTTCTCAAGCACCGGACTGGTTTTAGGCCAGTACTTCGAAGCACTCTTGATTCCTGTCTTGATGGCCATCGGCTCAAAATGAGTTTCCCACGGACCACGCTTGCTGGGATCGGTATGCTGAAAGGCCTTTGAGAGCGATCGAGCGGAATACACATCCTCCGCACTAAGAGGGTCGACAACCAACCTGCCAGACGGCAGGTAAGCTTTGACGTATACCCCCCGAAAAATGCCACGATCTTTCTTGCTAAGAAAAGGATCGAAGACATGATCAGGCTCGGCTGTTGGGCCGTTGTAAATGAACCGATCACCGCTATAAACGGCTTCAGCAACCACCAGGTCAACAGCACGAGAATCCGTGGCGATTTTCATGAGACCGCGATATGAGACATCGGCAATTATCTTGCCCTGACGCGGAACCAAAAAAGCGAGTCCGAGCGCAGGGTTGAGCGACAGACCAGATGATGCAATTTGCTGCATCGCCAGGTTAAAGCTCCACTCATTGCTGGCAGCCGTTTCGTACAAAGAAGGGTTAGACATCATCGCGTGATACGCAAATAACGCCTCTTGAGTGAAAACCATTCGGCTGTTGAGGGACGAGACGATTTTCTGAAAATCGTCTTTCGCCTTCAGGATAAGATCGTTAGCTTTCTCAGGCGTGAAGACGGCCTTAGGACGAGCTACATATTGATTTCTTGACATTGGAACCTCCGGTTAAAAGCGGAGGCGATCCCCATTCGGGGATTGCACCCCGCGTGGGTTTTATTGCATTTCATGAAGTGTCAAACACGTCTCCGAGCTTTGAGCCCAACGAGGCAGTGTTCGATGTTTGGCCGGTTACAACTGGCTGTTCATTACGCCTGACGCGATTCGGGTGTACCTCTAGAATCACCGCTTGGGCGGGAACCCAAAAGTTGAAGGGTACCGTGCATGTCGACGACAACCTCTGTCGTATAACGCTTGATACCGTCCTTCTCCCACTCACGTGTTTGAAGCTTGCCCTCGATGTAGACCTGAGAGCCTTTGACGACATATTCACCGGCAATTTCAGCGACTCGTCCGAAAAGACTCACACGATGCCACTCAGTTTTTTCAACTTTCTGACCAGTTTGCTTATCAGTCCACTGCTCAGATGTAGCCAGGCTGAGGTTAGTAACTGCATTCCCGTTAGGAAGGTATTTCACCTCGGGTACCTGGCCACTGGTACCAACCAAAATTACTTTGTTTACGCCACGAGCCATGAAGATCACTCCACGTTTTCGAGGCGTACCAACCCAACTGGGAAGGAATGCCCCAGAGGGGTTATTAGGGTGCTGGATAAAGCAGTCCAGCTTCTGCATCTGATGGGCCACAAGGACCACCAGAAATCCGTGAAGTGAGTTCGGAAGATTCTTTTCCATCGCAGCCGTGCAGTCGATGGAAAAAAAGCCTCAAGGGGGAGCCAGCTCCCCCCAGCCACAAATAGAGCTACATCGTTATCCCGATCTCCGCGGCTTCCGGAATAATGTTGTTGAACACAGCCCATCGCTTTAAATAGCGAATGTCGAGTACATCGGGTGACACCGTCTGAGCGATATTTTCTGGGACCTTAACGGTTCCATCGCTCACAAGAAGCTCCCGCAGCTCCATCAAGTAGATTGCTTGTAACTGATTCATGGTGGGGCTCCTCGCCAGGTGGTCCACCGAAACCCTCCAAGAAGGACTTTGGTGGACCACCTAACGGCGGCCCCTGCAGCACTACGCCCTCAAGAGGGCGCAGTCCATAACTTAACTTTGAAAGCTAAGTGTTTTGCCAAGACGCAGGTAAGCCGGCTCGTCGTAGACCGAGTAATCGATCCCCTTCGGAAGACGGTTGATACGGGTGGCACCTCGCAGAGCGAAGATGTCACTTTTCTCAAGACCAAGCGTTGCTTGAGCTGCTTTGGCTGGAGCGGCCTTACTAGGCGACACCAGAGAAACATCAGTGGCTTCACGACCGATCGTAGGCTCCTGGCGAGGAGTTACTTTGCGACGACGTGTAAGCAAGAGATAACCAATAACCAAAGCAGCGACCAAAATGACTACAGGAAATGTATTCATTATGCGATCTCCCCATTCGCGCGCATACGCAGGGCAAAGTGAGTTGCTGAAGTGTTGGCAGGTTGAACGACGCATACGACCAAAGATGCTGGACGAGGAGCGAAGGTAAGCAGGTTGAGCTTAGCGAGAGAAGTTTTCATGGAGGCCTCCAAAAAAAAGAGCCTTCCATCCCTAAGGGGACAGAAAGCCCCTTTAGGGTTAGGTCATGACCGCGAATCGTGACCGGATGTGCTGGTAATAGGTGCCCAGCTTCACACAAAACCCGAAAGGCAGAGCCTCCGGGAACAACACTCAAGCAACATGCTTGGGCGAAGATTGAGCCGAGAATACCCCCACTCCATAGAGCTGTAAAGTATCATCATCCGCTTCTGACCCCCCTATAGGGTCAGATTAAGAAAAAACGCAATCCGATGCCGAATAAGGTAAAGGCTCCCCCAACCCAAGGAGCCAAAAATGGCAAACGGAAACGATTTCAAGCCTCAAGGTAAATACTCGAGTGCAACGCTAACATCCCAATACACCCTAAATACCGAGCATGCGCAGCGGGTCCATCGGCGCTGCTTCGAGGGCGCTGCGCGGGCACTCTTCACTATCGACGTTATCGCGAGAGCCCTGTCTCATGGCAACAAAGCATTCAACTATTCAGAAGTCATGGCCGCTGTAGAAACGTTACTGAGCGGCCTGGAGCGCGACGTAATCAATGAGCGCGATCGCTTCAAACATATCCTCGAGCAGAACAACAGCGCCGGCGTGACCGCGCGTTACGACAACGCCGCGGAATTCAGTTTCACCGTGTCGACACCTCTCATCATGCGCCTAGCGCAGATCATTCAAGCATTTGACCAGATGCTCATCGCCGCCCAGACCTGCTGGCTCATGTGCTTCCTGGACTCTGACAAGAACGATCTGGTCGCCAATGAAAGAATGCGGCAGCTGATGCGCGTGATCCGCAAGCTTCAACTGATGGCAACGGACGCGCGCAAGAAAGCCAAAAAAGACGTAAACGCCGATGCGATTGCCGCAAATCTCGGCGACGCCGCGGAAGAAAGCGAAGTGGATAAATTAACCGCTACTGCGATTGAAGAAGAAACCGCGGCGGCAAAAACAGCGGCGTAAAGCACCGAACAAAAAAAAGGGGCCCTACGGCCCCTTTTTTATTACTTATTGAAAGTGTCCCTTAAATTATCCTCTGCTGCCTTTCTCGTCTCAGAAAAGCTTTCATTTAGACCATCCAATCGCTCTGTATTTCGATTGAGAGTGTCGGTTCGACCTTCACCAATATTCAAAGCTGACCCCTTACCTGTCAAATTATCTAAATTAATTTTGTCGGCCGTAGGATAGAAATTAGTAACTTGAAGTAAGCCAATCCACTCTGAAATATCAATCTTACTCCAATCCAGCTTAGCTATCTGATCAACGCCGAGTGCTTCGCAGGATGGGTTTTCAGCATCACCCCATGTCATTCCGAGTTGTGGCCGCCCCTGCTCCTGAATGATGCGCCCTAAGGGCGAGTTGAAGCAGCAGTAAGACTCCCTTTTCTCAATACAACCAAATGGTGTTTTACTAGCGCAATAGCTGCCAACATAATGGCAAACTTTCGTTTCCTTCTTGGCTCCCAACTCAAACTCTTTAGGCTCACACTCCCATATTATTTTTACCAGAATATTAGCGATCTGATAAACCATATAAGCAATCATTACGACTGAAAGAACAGCTGCAAAACTCGAAGCCAAAGTAGCATTTGGAGCAGTAGTTACAGCACCTGTAGTCGGGTTGGTAGCAGCAAAAGCCTCGGTAGAGGGGCCATTGGCTGCGATTCCGCTTGCAAAAACCGCGTTTGCAGCCGCTGGCCCAAACGTATTCGCTGTCCAATTCGCAACATAGTTCATCATTTGTTGCTTAAAGCCTTCAATTACACCGAGTTGCGCTACATCAGTCACCGCAGCATTGGTAGCAGATGCAGCACTCCACGCTGAATCCCAACCACTGCCACTAGCCAACTCTTTTCCTAGAGTCCAGGCACTTGAAAGCGTAGGCGCGTTATCAATGATTCCGACTTTTTCAGTAAGCTGGATGGTGTTGTACGTGAGAGCAATGTAGTCCATGAGTGATACGCCGTCTGGGGCCTCGCAGCAGTCCACCCAGCCACCTACAGCCTTTTTGCACTCCATCATTTCGCCCTTGAACACTTTGCAAACATGATCTGATGTTGTGTCCTCAGGATTTTCACCGCAATCGAGATCATGTTCAGCAAATTGTGCAATTTGAAGGGCTGCGGCCGCGTAACCAAACTCAGTAGATTTTTCATCGGTCGGATTGAAACACTCTTTCCCTAGGCAGCGAACTGGACCTGCACATTGATACGAAGTCTTGGTATCGGTTGATGGAACTTGAACATCGTAACCACAATCCCAAACCTCTTCAGTCACATAGCATTGCCCTGAGTCACCCTTTGCACCATCAACACATTTTTGAGAGATAAAGCCACATGTTTTATCAGCCTCGAATTTTGCACAGGTATTAAGGTTCATTCCTCCATTTACACAACCTGTGACTTTCGCCGATTGGAATAATTTATCAACACCTTGGACTGGGGAAGGCAACATAGCAGCATACATACTATCGCCAGGACAAACAGAGATTCCATTCAAAGGCAGGCAACCTGATGCTACGCCTTTAGTGACCTGAACTGCTCCGCCTTCAGAGCACTGACCAGATTGGACCTTATTGGCCGCGTCAATACAGAATTTAGGGCCATAAGACTCTGCGGCGATACGTACCGCCTTAAACCGGAACTCATGAGCGTAGAACCATCCTGGCGTTCCGCTGCCAGTATCCTTGATGTCGACGATCATTTTTAGACCGTTTTCACAAGACGGCATCTGAATAATATTAGTTGAGTCAACACCCAATGTTTTAGGTGCGTATTTGTGACCAGTCCATAGCCCAATAGAAGAGACAGCGATTTTTTGAGGCAGAAATCTACCATCCTCCCCTTTTGCCTTACATAGATAATCATAGTTAGCCTGATCGATGCTGGCATCCGCCCGCAGGCTGCTTGTGGTGTTCTGGAATGAACCACTTGAAAAGTCAACCACTACGCGATTCGTTTCGCCCGAACCAGGAGCATCCTCAACCGCAACCTTTGCAGCGAATGGGATTTCCATAACTTTCATATTATGATTTACGGAGCAAGTCCTATCAGTGTTTACAGGACATTGTTGCTGCCCTTGTGCATCGGTGTAGCACTCCATATCACCTTTATAAAAGTTACATTGTGAGTTTATTGAAACTTCTTGGCAGAGAGGCGAAATCCCAGGTAAGGGCGGACCTTTGCCAAATGAACTTTCACAAACAGTAACACCGTCAATTTCTGCACATCCTGTTTCAGAAATGGCAGGCATTTTCGTACACACGAATGAACCCTGACAGTAACCATCATTAATAGATGAGGCTACGTCAACAGCTTCTTGTGAATACCACTTTTCTTCGCTTACTGCCTTCAACGGATCGTAGATGACACGCAACTTAGCGTAAGCCTCACCAGAACCAGCGACTGACGCTCGAATTTTGAATTCTTTTTTTCCCTTCTCTTTTAATAAAGAAGTCATGTTGACATTAGGAGCCGTCTCCCAAGACGTCCCTAGCTCACATGCACCAGCCGTTTCAGGTGGAAAGTTCTCGTTTGGGCCAGACCAGATTTTCGTGTTGGCAACCCATACCTGCATGTAGTCATCCCATTTTGCGTAGGTTAGACTCGCAGATTGAATTGCATCTGGGTTTACAACTTCAAAAGTCATTTTATTTTCGAAAATGGTGCAGTAACCCGACCAATAATTATCACCGACCTGACCTAGCCAGATATCAATGCATCCCGGCCCGCAAGATTGAAAGTTTGTGGGACCATCGACATACTTAACAACGCCAGCTGTATAGTCGTGCTTAAGCGTGAATACTCCAGACTTATCCGCAACACGTTCGCACGTCTTCATGTCAGACACATGTTTAGACGTAGTGGTCTTTGTGGTTTCAGTTGTCTGTTTGCAATCAGCAAAGTCTTTATTAAATATATCCTGATTGTCGATTGTCTTATCAGTGTTCGTCCAAAGTGGATCATTTTTGAGATCGGGCCGTTTAGTGCCAGAAGTGTCTTTCAACAGGCGGTAGGCATCACCGCTCATCGAGTTCTCACTTAATAAAGAAGTATTAGCATTGGACCCTGCACTTAAGGTCCCTTCATCATTTCCATACAGACTTTTCAAGTCACCGGAATCAGACGTATCAGATACGCCGGGGAATAATTCAGACAGATTAATGGTTTGCTTCTGCCCCCCACTGTCAAAAGTGATCTCGGATGACGACGCAGTCGGCGCCGACCATGAATTCATCGCATCTTGAGCAGCTTTATTCCCATCCGCTGCCGATGACGAAATGCTATCGGCCCAAGCAGGCACACAGATGGCGTACCCGTAGAAGAATAGTGTTACGGCCGCGGTGATCCTGGATAGAGTGCGCATGTCAAAATCTCATAGTGTGTTACAGCAGTCATTCCACCGGAATAACATGTAGAGCGCGTCTTCCCCGACTTGGGGTATAACTCTGCCCTCCCCCCCTTGCCAAGTCATCGGGTGAGAACCGATGTAATGCGCTTCCTTCGATTCTGCTCGAGGAAAGAACATGGCCATTTTGTATTGGGATTTTGGAACTGTGGGGAAGATTGAGCCCCTGCAGATGGTTTCATCTCCAATAGTTAAATGCGCAAGGCCGCGGCGGTGTTGGGTAGCAATCGTGCGCGCAGCAAGTAACGAAGTGGTTCGCCCAAAGTCGTTGGGTAAGGCAGTCCCAGCCATTGGGTAGATTTCTCCCCACGTCCCTGCACACCACCAGAGGGACGTTAGAGGCTCTTGACCAGCAACACCTAAGGCCGCGTCAGCTGTGCATGCAGCTTGTGCCAGTGGGTTTGCGACAGCTGCAGCCTCAGGGTTAACAAAGAATGCTAACTCGTCATTTGTCCAGACCGGGTCAATCTCCGTTAACTGAATGATATCGAAGTCAGCATAACCATCTGGAGAGCAACGCTTGGGCATGTACATTTCCAGAATCGATAGCAGCGGGAACGCATAGTAATGGACGTTATAGAAAGAGAGTTTCTCCTTCGTAATCGTGTTGCCACCAACTGAATCGGATAATGTCCCCCACAGGCGCTTGTCGCCAATTGGCAAGGTAACACCACCCAATGCGAGCGAACACCCAGGCTTCCTAACAACTTCGATTAGCCGAGCAGGCTCCCACAATGAGTTGACAATACCAGGCTTCCATAAGCCAAGATTGTCTTCACACATGCAAATGCTCTTCTTTGAAGCGCCTGACGGAGCATCACCAGGTGTGATGCTTACACCAGCAATACGTATAGGGAACAGACAAGCCCAACAAACATCAGTAAATAACTTACCGCTAAACAGCTCAGCATTTGGGCAGGACAAAGAATCAGTTACAGACTGATCAGAGACCGATACTTGCGAATAAAAACACAGAAACAGAGAGACCAACAGGCCTAAACTACGAATGAACATAATTAATACTACCTTGAACTCTGTAACAGCGAAGGCATTTTATTAAGCACGCCTGGTTTAGAGAGCGCAAAGCCTTGTAGCGATGCACCATTTAGCGGCTTAAGCCAACCACTTAGAATTGAAACATCTTCTACCTTCTCTAAGATCAAACCTACATGGTTGGCCAAGCAGTAATCTCGAATTTCAGTCAGGAGCGTCAGATTTTCCGGCACCAACAACGCAGGGAGGTCAACTTTGCAGTAATCCCACTTATGTCCAACCAAACGTGCCATATTTGAGTTTTCTGATCCAAAGTCATCAATTGCAACTCTTAACCCCAAGGACCTAGCAAAGGATAACAATGAATCAAGACTTTCTGACCCGTCAGAGTATTTCTCAGATATTTCGAGTACGATTTCCAACCCTAGCGAATAGACGCCAGCTAGAGACTTTATCAATGCATACGCATCGGAAGGTGACGATAATGTTTCTGAACTGATATTAATAAATAAAGGGCCCATACCGATTAATTCTGAAACATTTTCGGTGACTAGCGTTACTATCTCGCGATCCAATAGAATCCACTCACCTGGTTGCGAGTTCGCCATGAACTGTCCTGGTGAAAGCATTCGACCCGAGACAATGCGACGAGCCAACACCTCGTACCCTAGAACCTTACCGTTGGAAAAGTGAATTGATTGGAGCGCTAGCACTGTCACGGCAATGACTCTCCTGCAACTTCTTCAATATAAAAGCTTCTATCGGCCGCGGTAACTACTGAAGGCGTGAAATCGATAGAGAACCTCGTGCGCACATCATCTTTTAAAATGTATACGGCACGGCCTACTTTATTTTGCACTTCAGTAAATCCATCCCAACCTTTCTGGCGATCCACTTCTGACAAAATAATGACAACATTCTGCTTGTCACCGTAATTTTCAATCTGCGCCTTTGCAAAGTTGATCTGTTTTTCATAACTAGGATCGATAATCACAAGACGCTGAGTAAAAGGACGAATGTCTAATGGGTTTATACGATCACCAGCTTTATGTATTAAAGATCCGTCGACGCCTGTGATGTCTTGTGGCACCACGACTGAAGGATCTAGCTTTCTGACTCTACTCGTTGTTGCAGGCGATAATTCTGCAAATACTTGATTAGACCAAAACCTCCTTAAAGCCTTATCTTTCAGCTCTGAAAAATTGACCTTGGCGAGTCGCTCCTTCAATACTTCGATTAAATCTCGCTCGGCTATTCGCAGGCCGGGCCCAATTGCTTTTGGCCTTGATACTTTATCTTTTTGGTACTGCTCATCCGCGGCTTGAACGGATGTTGTTCCTGAAACTACATATAAAGTTTGTTTCCCTACAACTTTACGCACTTGCGGAACGGTTTCAATTTGAGACTCTTCGAAAAGCACGGGGTTTATAAGTACTGGTGTATTGGACTTCGTTTCCAAACTTAACCGTTGCACCTTTGCGAGCGCGTCTTGCAATGTTAGACCGTCAGGAATACCTCTAAAAACAAGCTCGACTTCTCTGTTATCGTGGTATTCCTTAATGAGATTCTTGATCTCCGCCTCACCAAGACTCCACGAAACGAATACCTGATAGGTCCTGTCGTGATCAACAGGCACGGGGTCGACTGAATTACTGTCTGGCATCAGTGGTGTTTTGGCAAAACTGAGGTCTTCAGTTTTCAATACAAAATCTACTTGCTTGTCCGTATTAGTCTTTATTCCGTCCAGAACGTCTTTGAAATTCTCAATTGCTGCACTCTCTTGAGCCGCAAAGTCTGTGCTCCCATAAGCCTGAGCGACAGAACAAATGACAGCCGCATAAATGAGTGCTGATCGTAGTCTTACCATATTGGGTAGGCTCTCCCGACCACGTCGGAACTTGAAACGTAGCCCCAATATCTCGAATCGAAACTATCTTGAGATGTGCCCATGAACCAAAGCATATTATCTGGAACTATCTCATCCCTTATATATCTGCTTTCTGGTTTACCTAGGCGATCTGCAAGCAGCAGACCTTTTCCTCTGGAAGTACCATTCACAGCGATATTTTCCAGGCCTACTGTGACGCGATCGCCAGGTATACCGCGGACGTATTTGATGATCTTCGTACCATTCGCAAAAAATGGCTCCATCTGAGTCGACCGAAACGCGTATACCTTATCGCGTTCAATTTTCGTATCATAACGATCAACAACAAAGACCCGCCAATCCAAGCACGTGTTCTTTTGTGGATCAATTCCAATTTCATATCGAGACGACAGGTAAAAAGCGGCACCAGCCATAACAACTGACAGGGGCAAGGCTTTTAAAATGAATGTTAAATGCTTATTCACTTACCGCCCCCTCGGAAACCTCAGTTGCATCACCATGTTCAATTAATGGAATCTCTAGCTCAGGTGGGTATGACACTAACGCTCGTGAGTCCATCACAACATAACCAGCAGCAGTCAATTTATTCGCGGACTCGCGAAGGTTATTATAACTTTCCTCAACCTCCGAATTCGAACCTCCACCACCGTGCAAATTAACAACGTCATAATTCAGCACCGCGAATTGAGTAATTGAAGAATCGCCCTTAATAAAACTGTATGCTGCAATGGTTCCCAGCGAGCAAGCAACAGAAACTGCTACGTTAAGAATTACTGACTTCATACTGATACTCCACGATCGCGCAATACGGCATTGATCCCTTCGGCTGTATTCATGCCTTTGTTAACATAGACATTGATATCATGCACATCTTTAGGAGTAGTTGAGTAAAGAAGCTTAGAAAAGTTATCAACTGTCAAGCGCCCTACACCAGACCCTGACTCCGTCATAAAGAATATCTCAGAGTACTGACCACGGATCGTATGTACTGACTTGAGGATGCTGAATCCGCCATCGCTTAACGCAAGTCGGCCTTCTTTTTTAATGATATTGATTGCATCATCTTTCTGTCCCAGCAAGAAGGTGTTCGCTGAGTTTTCCGCGATAGCGCGACCAGTCGGACTAGCGTACAAATCGTTTACAGATTGTGTAATAGTAATCGCAGCGCCATTGTATTTACGGAAACGGCGATAACCGTGCTCGATAAACTTCGCGACATCACCTTCTGTAAGTAACGACCAAGCCTCATCGATTACTACAATTTTCTGCCGGTCTCGATCCCCCAGGAACATTGCCTGTTGAATTTGATAAATGAGCTGGAGCAGAACCACCTGCTGAAGATGCTTCCGCCCCTTTAGTTCCTCGAGTTCAAGTACAGTGAACGGGTTTTTGAAGTCAACGTTATTCTTGCCATTGAAGTACTTGCCGTACATCCCCTTGGACGTGAATGGGTAGAGTTGCTTCCCGACATCCTGGATACGGCTGTCTTCATCGCCAAGCAATGATTGCTCGACGTCATCGACGCTCATGTCACGGCCTTTGACTTCCCAAACGTCATGAGTGTGCTTTCGCAGACCTGCAACTTGAAGGTCTTCAAGGGCCTTCGTAGGTGCAGCCATAGCGCACAGAAGTCCAATGAGGACGTCCTCCTCCTCAGAGTATTGTTGAACCAACTCAAAGGGATTCAGGCATATCGTGACGTCTGGCTTAAATTCAAGGAAATCACCATTAAATGCTTTGGCCAGCTTCTCGTACGATCGACCAACGTCAATCACCCACACCTGAGCTCCAGCTGATCGATAGGCTGTGATCAAGTAGTTAGTTAAAAATGACTTCCCGCTACCCGACTGCGCAGCTACCGTGGCGTTGTAATTAGTTTCCGAATCGAAAAGACAGTAGGACATCAACTGCCCATTGCGTGACACAAACTGCATCATTGGGGAGCCAGTCCCCTTCCAATCGCCATAGATAGGTAGCAGTGGTAGCGCCTGAGTCACCGACATAGTTTTATATCGATAGCTCTCATTAATAGCATTTGCATCTGCGCCAAACGGAAGCGCGTTTAAGAATAAAGGCAGTACAAAATATTTGTCTTCCAGAAACGAAAACTGACGTATTCCCAGGTAATTTCGGGCTTCTGATGATGCACGCACTAGGCGATCACGATCATTAGCGAAAACGATAACCGTCATGTTGCATCGGACAATAGCCTCGCCTTCCTCAATCTCCTTAAACAGGTCATCCATACCCTGTTTTTTTTGCACCAAGTTTAGGTACAAATTTTAGAAGAGGTCCGTAGGCCTGGTTGTTGGCCCACTGACGCTTGGTATTCATTTTGTCTTTTGCTGCCTGTTGATCAGGAAAATAAACAGTGAAGCTAATTATGCAATTTTCTCGAATCCCGTTGTTTCCTGTTAGCAAATCACCCAAATACCAAGCTGCAGAGCCCTGAACTACGCGACGAGGAAACTTTTTAACACTAAGGGTTTTTACCAAAGTGTTACCGATCTTTAGATGATCACTAAAAACTTCTAGAGTGCGATCATAATCCAAGACCTGTGTTTTAAGCGGCTTATCATCGTCCGCCTCCTGCGCCATTCGATCTCGCCAAGACGCATTTGGTCCCTGGTTCAAAATAGATGACATAATTTCCAAATATAGGTTTTGTGTTAAACCTATAGGGCAAAACCCAATGCTTTTAAATGTCGAATCAAATTGAGCCCTGAGCTCGCTTATGATCTGAATTTCTTTTTCACTTGGCAAAGGTTCGGCAATTGGAAACTTAACTGTAATGATTGTGTGAATTTCACGTACCTTGATACCTGAATAATCATCAATCGGCTCAAGTGTGCCTTTAAACAGGTACGAAGCACGGCTTTTGATTGCTTGATGCGCAATGTCATCAGGAGAATGCATCCGCATTCTCAGCATCGAATTCACTTGATCGTTAATGTTTTGCGATGGAAATGATGAAAAATTAATCATCGTTCCGGCCGGCCATGCTTGTTTCATGACGCTTTTAAGTTGGTCGCCCTCTTTGCCATCACTTCCAGGCAGCGGGCGACACAAAAACGCGAACCCAGCCATGTTGTCATCCATAACGAAGTACTTCTTATCTTCGTCATAGGCAACTACGCTAAGTAGGTCTGCAAGTGGAAATTTAGCTTTTGGAAAAGTGCTCATTTTGCGGCTCCAATCAGCCAAGACTCGAGCGAACCTTTTGCATACCCTTGGCGTGTTAAACCATCGTCACGAATAATAAACGGGACACCTTTAAGTCCAAACATTTGGGCTGTAATAATTCGTTTGCCGATTGCTGAGGTATCGCAATCTGCTCCACGGCTATCTATAACTCGCGGCTTTTGCAGTCCAACAGCAATCTCATAGGCTTGTTTCTGATCAGTTGCACAGTGCATCGATCGAACAATTTTTGAACTTTCTTCACCGAGTGCTGATAGCTCGACAATTTTAAATGTGTAGCCTTCTACTTTTTTGAGATCAGTTAGAAGTAAGCTGCATGCTGGGCATTGAGGGTCGGTAAAAATTATGACCTGCTTCTTTCCGCTCCCATATGTAAAGGGGCTCAGATCGTCAACGTTGAACTTAAGCTTCGCCACGTCGATATAGCGGAAAGCTTGATCGGCGTCATCGATCGAGGAAATTTCTTTTTGGCTCCAGGTGTCATACAAGCTCCCACGAAAAACAAATCTTCCGTTATCACTTACAAACGCGAGCTTTCCATTTTTGACGGCCGCAATCATTCCGTTTATTGGCAACGGCGTTGTTACGTTGTTTTCTTGAGCATTTGCAGTGCAATAGCTGCTTGCTGACGCGATGAGCAAAATTGCGCAGAAGATTCTTCGGAGCATGAGGACACCTCTTTTACGATGTCCTCAGGCTATAGCTGCATACTTTGGGAGGGTGTCGAATCTGACCCTTCATTGGGGTCAAAAGAAAGGGCGCCTTTCGGCGCCCTGTGGTGTTACCAAACGACTGGCGCCGAGTCCTCAGCGGAGTCATCCGTCGCGTAGAGCAGGATCTTCGGTGCTTCAGGGTACGTTCTTTTTGAAATTGTGATCATCGACCCTCCCAACCCCTGCAGCTTGTCATTTACGTACCAGTTGTGACGGGCTATTCGACCATCAGGATCGACGCATTTCGCGGTGGCAGTCCACGCTGAACCACTCTCCTTGACCTGCAAGTCGCAGGTAGGTTTTTGGTTCTGCTTCACATCGATAGACACCTCGCCAGTTCCTCCCTTGTTCATCTGCGACTGAACAGCCATGGCTACCTGATACTGACCTTCTGCAGGAAGGGTTGCGCGCGCATATCGAGAACCGCCGGTATCGATTTCCGTTCCGTTGAGGGTGTACGCCATGCTCGTAATCCGGTCTTTTGGATGTCCTCCAGTTATCTCCGGCCGGACCATGATGCCTAGTGGAGCACGTGCTGCGTTGTTATCTCCTGTCCACTTAAGCGTAATCGACCATGGTGGTGGCTCCTTGAAGGTCATGTTTTTTTCAACAAGGGTGTAATTACCACGTGCATCGTAAACATGCACTTTGAATGGAAACTCGCCTGGCTCATCAATGGTCAGTATCCGCAGTGCCATGTTGTCGTCTTTCACAACTGAATAACCGGGCATAGCAGGCATTTCCCAGTCGTAATAGACCCCCTCAACAGCTTTGAACTCACCGATGTTCCTTACTCGTAAACTCAGGTCGGCCGGCGCGTACTCTGCTGAGAACGTCGGTGAAATCGCCCAGGCCGGCCAATCGTAAATCCAGAAGGTGATTCGCTGCTGTGTTATGCCCTCCCCTCCACGATCACGGTACCCGTTGATCCAGGCGCGATAGCTCAAATATGTACGTTGATCAGTGACATCAGAATCCACGGGCGTGTACTTAGCCTCTTGGCCAGGGACGATTGTCTTACCGTCTGGCATGATGAATTCACCATCCATGGTTAAATCCATGTTCGGGTACGGCATAAGCAGGTTTGCTACCCAAGTTGACTCTTTCCCTACCTCTGGACGACGTGGCCCGATCAGCTGCACTCTGGGTGGGCGCACCTTTCTGAATGCAACGCCTGAACGAATCGTCTTCCATACCCGAGGATCATCAGTCGGCGAGTCCTTGTACCTCATTCTCATGTAGACGTAGACACGTTCCTCGGTACTACGAGTAAACACAACGCTATCGCTCCCCGGCGTCCACGTGACACCACGGTCATAACTCCACTCGACATCGATATTAGAAAGATCAATTGGTTGTGCATTCACCTGCAGCACTCTGAAGCGAGCGTTTGCATCAAGAAACGTGTTACCTGCGCCTTTGAGTATGCCCTTGGGAATGTTGTAGGCAGCAATCTCGATTTCGTCAGTCATCGATTTTGCGCCAGAGTGTTTGTTCGTGAGCTCCGCGCGAATCTTGTATTTACCTTTGGCAAGAGTCAGAGCAATACGTTGTGGTGTGCGACTTTTATTTGGAATTTCAGTCCATGCACCACCTTCAGTGGATTGCTCCCAACGGACATTACCGAGGTCTTTGGTCCAAGCCCGATTGGTGACATCAGCGAACAGCGTTACCCTGAGTGGCGCTTCGCCTGTCAACCGCAGCGCTCGGATCGATCCATCTAGCGCTGCGCCATTCAAAATTGCTAGTGACAGTGGCTGTGGCGATGTTCTGGTAACGGTGTACTCCGGAACGGGAGAGATGATCCGCGCCTCTGCGAAGACGCGAAGATTTTTACCAGCCAGTGCAGCGACGTCCAAAGCGAATGACGCATGACCGGCACCATCAGCTCTTACCCATGGAGCTACTTCCGTCACCGTATTCCAAGTCGGCTTCTGAATCAGACGAATCTCCCACGCCCCCATCGTTGACTCGTTGTAGGTCTTGGTTGAGTCGTATGCATCCCCAATCCCAACGTTTACCTCCAAGGCCTCAGTAGAAAGAATCTTCCCATTTTCGTTATCGATAATAGGAACAATGCTCTCGTCAGGGACCGCCAAAACGTCGACCACAGAGTGAGTGATCAAATCAGGTAGCAGTGTGTAGTTCACATCGACGAAGAGCGATCGCTTTTGCCATAGAGCGGTGTAAGGCGCTGTATAAATGCGGCGGTACACCGTCATGATGTCCCCAAATGAAGGCGCAATTTCCTCACTTTGAACCTTACCTTGATTGACGTTATTTTTGAGCTGCAGACGTGCACTCACGGAAGTCACCACGGCATCGCCGATGTAACCACCGGCCAGCGGTGATACCAATAACGTATCGTTTACCTTCGTCTTTGACGTATAGGTGACTTTCGGGAACGACGGCTCAATAACGTCAAAAGTGAATTTGTCCGTTCCAAGATCAATTTTTTTGCCCGACGGAGTGAAAACAGAAAGCTTCCACTGAATTTTGTTTTCGCCGAGCATCTGTGCGTTGCCAACCAGGTATGGCCGTTCCCAGTTGGGTCGAATGGTAAGGCCTGGAGAAATCTCCTCCCACTCGACTAAGCACAGAGGCTTAGTCGAATATGACGAAGCTGCAGTCATTGCGCGGCGCTCGATTATCGTCAAATCACAAGCAGTTCCTGACTGCTGAACGAACTCAATATCCAGATCTTCGACTTTAAAATACGCTTTATTGAACGGGTATTTTGGCCCTATTTTCACTGTGGCTACTGGAGAGACAAAGGTCACCGTCTTTGAGTAGGTCCCAAGGAGATACTTCTGGCCATCAGGTCCAACAATGTAGGAGGAGGCCTCGATTGGGTACGAGCCGACATCCGCGGCGGTGCCCTGCAAAGCCAACGTTGAATCGCTGGACAGGTCCTTGTACTCCGGCAATGGCTTTGTGAACTCAAGTAGACAAACCGGATTGTCGTATGGGTTGGAGTTCTGGGCCGATAGCGTTCGGACCGTGTTCAGACAGACATTATTTCCCGGCTCGAATTGCGCTCGTACGGACTGCAGACCCAAAGGCACGCTATCCGCTGAAGTCTTTATCGCGCCCTGCAGAGACCATACCTCATATGGAATTGCAAAGGCTGAACCAGTCAGGTCGCCCCTAAACAGCAGCAGCCTCCCTTTGCCAGCCTCACCTGCAGTCAGGGCTGCGACAGCGGCACCCAAGCTATCAACGGTCACTCGATCAATAGGTAACCGAACTGCTTGACCTGGATCTAGTGGTTTGCGACCTACCTTCAGACCAAGGCCTGATGTTTTCTCTACAAACGCAATAACGTCTGTCCCAAGAGCCTGTATAGCCACAGGCTCTGTCACCATCAACCCTGGGCGACCGTCTGTTCTGTTGAACTCCTTAGTGATGGCAGGAGTGGACAAGCTATCCTTATCAATCTGTTCGATTGGCATCTGATCCACTACATCAGCGATGCTTTTGGGCATGAGCGCCACAGTAACGTTCACCGACTCCCCACCCTGATCCGTGACCTTGATGACGACTGAGGTCTGAGTACGACCGTCAGTCTTGAAGTTCATTTCGTCATTACCGTTGAACCATACATACCCATGCTCAGGCTGCGAAACGACCTCGAAGGTATGGGAACCCCAATCGTTGGCGTCAACAGCACTCAGTCGCTCCTTACCTCCTACCCCTTCGTAGAAATATACGGTCGTTGGCTTAAGCCCTGTAGGAGGCGTGTTCTTCCTTAGCACTGCCACCCGAGCTAAAGACTCAATATATTCGCCACCTGCGTCGACCACTCGGAACGCAAACGAATCATTGCCCACGTAGCTAGGGTTCGGCGTGTAGATGTAGCCATTTTGGCTGGCGAGTACGCTACCGTGCGAAGGTTGACTTACAACTTCGTAGCTGAAGGAGTCCCAGACGTTCGGATCAACAACATCGGGCTTAAAAGCTGCCGATTTGGTGTTTTCATAGGTGGTGATACTCAGCGCTGCACTCACTGGTTGCAGGTTGTTTTTGAGTACGTGAACGGCAACCGCACCGGAGACCTTCAAGCCGCCTAGATCAGTTGCCTCAACGATGAATGAATCATCTCCAATAAAATCTTTGGCCGGCGTAAAAATAAGCATATTGCCGGTCACAGCCACTGATCCGCTTGCGGGTTGGGTAACCACTTTCAAAAGGTGCTGGCCTTGGTCGTACAGATTCTTGTCTGTAATAACCGGGTAATACGGTGCTGCTGGTGTATTTTCGAGGCCTGTGATTGTTCCAACCAGACCCTCTGGCGCCAGGTTGTTCGGCACCACGGTCACAGTAGCCATCCCTATTACTGTTGATCCAGCTGCGTCTGTAGCACTGATGAGGAAACTATCAGTCCCTGTCCAACCTTCACGAGGGCTGTAGCTGACTTTGCCCCCCGCAGCTACAGCAGCGCCTCCGACAGGTGTGCCGAGGACCTTAAAGGTAAATGTATCCGTGGGATTTGGATCAACCACCGTTGGAGCGCCGGACACAGGCGTCATCTCCGTGGTCTGCATATCAAGTGCGACCATTGTCGGCGGAAAGTTTTTAGCGATAACCGTGACGTTTGCCGTACCAATCACCTCAGCGCCAGCTAAATCACGAGCAATAAATTTGAACGACGTTTTGCCTTGGAAACCGAACGGTGCGTTGTAAATGATCTTATTGCTAACAACCTCTGCGACACCTGTCATTGCTTGGATAGGCACAGTGAAAGTGTGCTGACCAGCGTCATACAAGTTTTTGTCCGTGACTGTCGGCGTTACAGCAGCTGATGCTTCACCTTCGTATGCGGTGAGATCAGCAGTCGCTGATGTTGGGGCAAAGTTGGTTTTATCGACAATGATTACGCCGTCTTTAACCGCTGATTCCAAGCCGGCTGTATCCCGAACCTTGTATTTGAATGATCCAGGTCCGAAGTAACCTTCAACGGGGACAAAGGATACATTCATTCCGACCGCTGTGATTACCCCGACATTTGCCGGCGGTTGTTGCACGATGACAATAGCGTGGCTATCAGGCACGTCGGGATCGTAAGCAACAATCTGATCCGCCTGAACGTTAAACGTAATGGTCTGACTCGCAGATACTGCGCCGGCGGTATCTGTTGCGGTCACCTTGGATGTCGCCGTTCCTACAAACCCAGTAGCAGGGGAAAAGGTAAGCACATTTTTTACAAGCGTCAGTGAACCAGCAGCGGGGGCTACCGATTGCGCGATAGCAAATGTTAGTGGCGAGTCATGGTTCGCATCTGTCGCAGTCAGCTCCACAGAAACAGGCGTCTCGATCGATGTCAAAGCATCAATGGCGTCTACAACAGGGGCTGCGTTCACAGGTTGGACTTTGACTGTGATGAACCCCGTATCAGAGCTAAGGCCGAAAGAATCTTTGGCCGTGTACGCAATCACCCGACTCCCCACGAATGATGGGGACAGGGTTACTGAAAGCTTTGAGCCGTTGAAAGAAAACGAACCAAAGGTCGCGTCCTGGGGTGTTGTGCTGGATAAAGAAAAGGTGTCGACCTTGTCGGGATCTGTCACTGCAAGTATTACCGACGTCGATGCGCCCTGATTCATTGTCACCGTCGTGCTTTGTACGACAGGCTTGTCTGGAACCGGGTTGACGTTGATTGTCACTACCGCAGGTTTTGATGACGCGTTATTTGCGTCAATTGCCGTAACCAAGCATGTGGTTTGGCCGTTCCAGTCCTTCGCGGGCGTGAAAACGACGTAATTGCCATCAATACCGCAACCACCAATTGATTTTGAGGGCTGGCCACCTACTGTGAAACGATACGGCGCTTGACCATCCTGGTCGGTAAAAATAATCGGCGACCTGCCGGCGACGTCCTCGTCAGTGTTGATAGAAATTGCATCTACAACCGGAGCATCGTTGACCGGCTGAATGACAACACGAATGTCCGTGACGGGACTTTTTTCTCCTGCGGCATCCATTGCAGTGATCTTGATTACGTCCTCACCATTCCAGTTGAGTTCAGGCGTGATTTTCAGGGAATGGCGGTCATCAGAAACCGAAGCTACGACGTGCGATCCTTGGGCTTCGACAACAAGCTGATAGATGTCGACGCCATCAATATCCTTCACCACCGGCGTGAAGGTAAAAGGGATGTCTTCCGAACCGATTGCAGGATGAGGTATTACAATCGGCGGATCATTCATGAGGCTGGTGACGATGCGCACATTCGCCACATTGGAGTACACGCCGTGCTGATCCTTGCCTCGGTATGAAAATCCTGTGATACCGCTCCAACCTGGTAGGGGTATGAACGTTACTGTGGTGCCCTTAAGAAGGATTTGCCCTACATCCGAATCAGGCAAATTTTCAAGCTCAAATGAATCCGCTGTTACCCCAACGCCCTTCAATACGAGTGGAATTACGAGAGTTTTATCTTCATCATTCAGCACCTCCATGTCTTCAGCTACAGGCTGCGTTTGCTTCGGTTGAACGATAGTCTCTGCTAACACCCCTCCTACGCCAATAACCAGCGGGCCCGTGAATCCAGCCGGCAATGCTGCAGATCCGGAACAGGAAAACTCTTCCTTTGTACGAACACCCTCACACTTACCGAGCTGCGAACCTTTCGGCCCACCAACTGCGATCGGAAGACTAAATGAGCCCGTCGAAGTGCAGTCGCTGCGCTTCAGTGAGTACGAGACAGTAACGGAACCGCCTTCGAAGGAGGCTATTGGGTTGATGACCAGCGACTCGCCGCTTTCAATACATTGAGAAGCAGCATTACCGGTCAGCGACCACGATAAGGCCAATGCTGAAAGCGCGAGAATTGCCTTTTTTTTCATCCCGTTCACATTCGAACTCCGATCCCGTTAAGAAAGCCCAAAAGCCGGCAAGGCCGGCTTTGGTTATTGCGTTTGAAACTAGATCTGGTGAGCCAGAGGTACGGCCGCGGTTACCAGCGAGTGAGTAGCTGGCAGAGTTGCAGTCATGATCGATTCGATGATGGTCGGAGTGTTGTAGAGACCGACGCCACCACCGACACCCGTCGCGAAGCTCATGATCGACTGACGAACGATGCCGGATACGATGCCTACGAGAACCATAGAGCCAGCTACAACTCGGCCCAACGTACCTTGCATCCAGTCGGTCAGCGTTACCCAGATGGAGTCGAAGCTGTCACCGCCGGTACCGGCCATAGCCTGGGTGGCCATGACAGTAACCATCAGTGCAACACCGAATTTCATAACGTCTTTTGCGCGACGTTTTTGGTTGTTGTTCATGCTCAGTTGCATGGGATGTCTCCTGCTTATTGCTTTTTGGGGGGGTGTTAGTTTTGCGCCGTTGGCGGCACTGCTTTTCGCGACTCAAGTGGACGAATCGAGGCAGTAGGTTTTGGCGCCGGAGTACCGATCTCCCAGCGACGCGGCTCAATTTCTGTGTACATGTAACCTGGTACGTTCAGATCGCCCTTGTCGGACTCCCATGGGGCAACCCAAATACGCATCACTGTTGCCTGTGAACGAATAGGAATCGGATCACGGGCTGGTTTTGGAACGACGTAGCGCTCCCCAGCGGCAATATGCGGGCTCACCGCCGGCATAACCTCCTCGATCGTCTTACCCTCTTTAATAGCCTCGTCCTTTGCCGCCTGACGCTGCTCTACAACTTGACGAAAGTTCTCGTTTTCCGTCAGTTGGTAAACGTCACGTGCGGACATACAGGTAACGCCATCAGGCATGCCCTTACATGAGTAGTCCGACTGACCAATCTGAAGAAACGAGCAACCGCTCATTGCTGAAACAAAGCCAGCAGCAATAAGAAGGCGTGCGAAAGTGAACCGTGATTTAATTTTCATGGTTGAAGTATCCGTATTTGAATTTGTAGACAGGGGCTAATCTGCCCCTGTCCGGGGTCTGCGAAGTCAGCGCTTTGTTTGAAGCTTCAGCTGCACACCCTTCTTCACGACAAAGTCGATTTCACGAGCGGCGTCTACTTCAATGACTGGGTAGAGGTTCTCAGCCATTTCCAGGTAGAAATCGGCAATGCGCTCCAAGGCCTTGCCTGTACCGCCGATCGCTGCGCCTTGCATGGCTTGCGAGCTGAAGGCCTGCTCGTAAACAGGGCTTACCACTTTGCCAGAGCCGCCACTGCTGCCGGTGCCCGTAACGTTGATGCTTGGTACTTGGCGAACACTGAATGCTTCGCTCACACCTTGCATGAAGCCGGCCATGAGCGACCTGGCCAAGATCGCACCCTGTTTCGAAATCAGTCGACCACGAACGCCAGCTTTACCGTCCTCGCCAGAGGCATATGCATCCATGCCGGTTTCGATCACTGCGCCGTCATCGCGTACACAAGAAATCGTCTCGGCTCGCATGTATGCGCGCTCGGAGGAAAGGTCACCGAAGGCACTCGCAATCAGGAAACATTCACGCACATCCGCCCTGAAGCGGTTAGGCAGAACAGCCTCTTTCTTCACACGAAGCAGTACTGGGAAAGGATCTTTCCGAGCTCCACTACCGGTAGGCGCGTCGATACCAGTGATGATTGCACCTGACAGGATCGAGCCAGCAGGAAGGTAAACCTCCTCTTCCTTGTTCTTGTCTTTGCTTTCCTCAGGCTCAGTTGCGCCGATAGTGCTGATTGTGAGTCGCTCTTCTTTCTTTGGACTCTGCCCTGGCTTTACTGGATCTGCAGCAGGTGCTGGTGCATTGGCAAAAAAGGCACCGATGTTTTTGTTGGGATCAACGGCTGCATTGTTATATCGACGTTGAGCCAGTTGTTCAGCCTTGACTCGTTCTTCCTTCTCTTTAAGTACAGCCTCCTTTTCAGGCGGAGGTGCTTTATCTTGAGTTTCTTTTAGAGCTTGCTGCAGCCTTTCATTGTCAGCCTTAAGTGCTTCAGCTGTCTGAGTAGTCGAACTCAGCTGCGTCGAAACATCGGCAACCTGTTTTGATAGGTCTTTCAGACCATCGCGTAGCTCCTGCTGCTGCGTGGCCCCGTCAAGCAGTGTTTTCACGTTACGCGTCAAATCGTTGAGATTTTTCCCCTGTTGACGCTGTGTGGCATTCAACGCATCCAGACCGACCGCACGTGGATCACTGTCAGTTAACACGTTACCGATGGTTTGCTTACCACCAGACTTACGTTTCTCATTGCCGCCAATGGCACTGAGAGCAGTAACAATCGCCAGCACGACAACGATACACCCGCAAATGACAAGCACTCGCTTAGTGGTGGGGCTCAGGCGAGCCCAGTATGACTTGAGCATGTCCCCTCCTTAATTAAGCAAACTTGGGCGTGCAGACTCATCCGCCGGCGCTTCGCCGACCCTTGTGATGATGTAAACCTCAGTCTTGTCGCCAGGTTCAAGCATGTTTCGCGGCCATGCCGCGGACGCCGCTAGCATTGGATGCGTGCAAGATGTCTCATCAAACATTACTGGTACATTCAATGTATTTCGGACGACACCAACGAGCACTTTGAAGTTGTGCCCCATCATCAGTTGGGAGCGTGAAAAATCGAACTGAATTCCGTCCTGGTAACACGCTGGCAATGTATCGGTATTGGCCAGCTTGCCCATGGAGTAACCTTTTGGAATTCCACCCAATGCCAGCGCTCGCATGATCCCCTTGATGGATTCCATATAGGGCTGGCCCTCCTCCCACTTCTTCGCCTGGCCAGAGTACCGATAACCACCAGCCCCACTTAGGCCGCCAGCCTTGCCACTCGAACCAGCTGCCTGGCCGAGCACAAGATTTGCTTGAATTGGAGGAACCTTCTTGGGAGCCAGCGTCAAGCTAATAGCGACTGACTCATCTTCCTTGGGGGTGATGTACATTGTGATGGGAGTTTCATCGTTCGCCGTGACGTAGATGACGTTTTCCTTGATGGTGTAATCCTTTGGATTGGAGGTCGTTTGAACAATTGGCTTTTCAAACGGCGTCACAATCCGGTTCAAATGATTGATAGCCGCGGGAATGATAGTGTTCACCCCAGGTTGAACTACCACATCAACGAGAGACGCGACCATCTCAGCTGCCGCTTCTGGAGCAGCACTTTTTGCGACTGAAGCGGGTACTGCTTGTAAATCATTGGCCCGACCACCGCCGCTGACTTGCACTAAGTCCTGGGAGCCTTTTTTATCAGCCACTGGCTCCTTCTGCTTTGCACCGCTGGAAGCTTCCGATGTACTCGATGCTGGTGCTTTTGGCTGCGAAGGTTGGGTCCCTTTCTTGTCTTGAGCCTCGATAATTGCTGCGCGAGCCGCGTTTTCGTCAGCCTCTTCGAGGCCATATTCCGCGGGATTAATTTGCGCGGGCGGCACCGCCTCGACGACTTGCTCCTGGCCTGTCGCCGCAGGCATCTGTGGGATTTTGAGTTCGCGAGCAGAAACCATTTGCGCGGTTGTAACCGCAGCCAACAGGATCGCAAATTTAATGGTTTTAGTTTTCATCGTTATTTCGATCCATACGCTTACGAGCTTCACCAGCCTTCTCCTCACGACGAATTACATCTTCTGTTCGTGGGGCACCCGAATACACGTCAACGAAGTAGAGTACTGGTTTATAGTTTTGAACGCGGAGATCAAGCTCGTAGGTTTTATTGTCTCGGACAGGTTTACCAGTAGGACCACTCATGACGGAGCGGCCAACTACGTAGAACTTGTTCACCTTGTTCTTATCCCGAAGAACTTCTTTTGGCTCAAATGCAAGAACAACGCGATCCTGACGAATTTGTTGAACCTGGCTTTCAATTTTGTTGATGACATCCTGGTAGATATCAGCCGAAAGAAGTGGTTCAAGAGAGTTTCGAATCATGCTTGCTGACTTAGGCTTCACATTGCCCAAACGATCGGCAATGTATAGCGCCCAACCTTCAACATAGGCATCCGAGGCGCGACTTTCATCCACCCAGGCACGTTCCGCCAGACCTGGCGGTTGCATATCGATAACCGTGCTTTTATTCAGCCAACCAACAACAGAAACAAAGTTAGTAGCTAGCAAAGCAGCGATAATAATTCGATGGAATTTGCTCTCATCGACGAGCTGACGATAAGATTTTCTTAAATTATCAATATTCATAGATGCCTCAGTGAAACTCCCGAATGAACGAGTTCGGTATCGTTCTGGCCTTGGCGCCTGTCATTCCAGTAAACCAATAAATCATGTGAACCATAAAACCGTCGGGATGATCGTCACGATATTTACGATACCAGCGAGTTAATAGAAACCCGCCTATGGTGCATACAGCTGCGTAGCCGGTGAACATCCCAAAAACGAGACCAATCCCGATCGGCGCAATTTCGTCTGCCTGCCAAAAAAGTAAATGGGGTGGATCATCTACATACTGGGGAATATTAATAGGCTGCATTATTGTGATGCTCCACTGCTTTTTACGAGATTGGCCATCGCCTTCAAAATATCTTCAGGCGTCTTTGCACCGCTAAGAACGACTTGTTTATTGGTCGGGTTGTAGCGAACAACCGTCGTAGGCGTTTCTTTAATTCCAAGATCAATAGCTTCTTTAAAATCTGCTTTGATCTTGTTGTAAAAATGGCCCTCGTCTATGCATTTAGATAAGTCAGAACCTTTAAGCCCGATTTTGTCCGCAACCACACTTAAAGGCTCGCTAGTTCCAGTGCCATTTGCCTGAGTCGAGCTAAATATCGCGCCGGCCATGCGATAGAATGCGTCATTACCACCCTGCGCCCCTGCACATTCAGCTGCGTATGCCTCCTTCCTAGAGGCCTCACCATGAATAGGCACATGCTTAAAGATCACCGAGATATTTCCACGCGAGCCGTCTGCAAGCGCTTTAGGCACAGGGAAAAACTGACTACAGAATGGACATTCAAAATCGGAGTATTCGATCAGAGTGAATTGTGCTTTAGGGTCACCGTATCGTCGCTCAATATCTGCGGGATAGCTTTGAGGGATTGTCTTGGTCGGCAGAGAAGTTTCTTTCCCAGAAATCAACGTTTGAAGCCTAGCTTCCTCCAGGACCGCGTCCAAAGCATCACGCTGCAAAGCCCACGGCTTAACCTTCGCGAACGAACGGTTGGTTTGCTCCGATAGACGAGCCGCCTCATCAACCTTCTTGTTTAACGCAAAAAATGCACCTGCGCTGACAACCGTCAAGGTCGCCAGGCAGATTGACAAAACTGTGTTGGAGTTGAGCTTCATAGATACCTCACCGTATGTATAAATAGTGAGGCCTTAATGATCCGCGGGGTGGCTAATCTGACCCGACAACGGGGTCAAAATACAGTTTGCCGATGGGTACTGGATTCGGTACGAGCGCTGATCTAGAGACGTTTTGGCAGGTTACCGATCAGCAGGCTGGAGGCTATGGGCATGAGCACAATTATGACCACTGGGATCACCATCGGCGGTATGGGTAGCGGCGCAATGAAGCTGATCATCAATGACACGACGATGAACGATATGATTTTCGAGCTATATGTATTCAGAAACGGGGAGGAGTGCTGGAACGTATATCGCTTGATGTTCCAACTCATATACCCACCCAACACCGATGGTGCCAGTATCACAAGCATGTAGGGCAGCCACATCACTAGCAGTAAAAATCTGTAGTAAATATGGTACAACACCTTCGTTAACGCCTCTCCACGATTGGATAGAAATTTAAACCACAAATTGCCAAGATTCTCCCAAGCTTTAGATTTCTCTCGCTCTTCTGCTGTAGGAACGAAAAAGCTCCCCACCCACACGTTAAGACCATTATCTAAATGCAGCCGCGTGTAAAGCGAATCTGTATCGCGAATAAGCTGCTCATGCTGAGATTTACCCATGAGCGCCTCCCCCCAGTCCTGCTCCTTAAGAATGGCTGTATCGATAAAACTGTTGGGCACTAGTACGACAATCAACAAAATCTCAATACAGATAAATACAAGAGCAGCCCAAAGAGTTTTGGGCATCTTCTCTTCAACGTCAGCCATTGTCAGATCGCCTTGATGTCGCGCCAGACCTGGCCAATAGAAGAATCTTCTGGAAGTAGGAGACTCTCGATTCGATTACGAGCTACTACATTCGCATCGTTTTTTACCAGCCCATCCAAAAGTGCTTTTAATTCCAGGACAGCCTGCGTTGGTGCAGGGTCAAGAAGCAATAACTCCGTGATACCTGACAGAAATGGCTCCAAAAAAGCTTCGAGTCGATCGCGATCGCGGCCACCCAAAGACTGCTGGTATGAAGCCAAAGATACTTTCAGCAACGACACGCACTCTGGACTAGTAGATTCCCTACTCACCATTTTCATTGCTTCTGGAATAACCTGTACGGCGGTAGGCCAATCTGCATCAAGAATATTGAGCACCATGCGTGCTTTGTCATCTTTATCAAGTAGTCGTGTCACGCTATCATTTCGTAGTCGCACGATTAAGCTGCCTCTTTTACAAGCAGTCGAGCTTTTTCGACTGCTTTATCAAAAACTTTTGGTCGAGTTAGAACAGGAATTCTGCCCTTCTCAATTTGTCCGCCCGCCAAAATGGCAACAAATTCGAGGTTTGGTAATTGCCCAAATAGCTGCGCTGGAAACAACTCTCCCTCCTCATCCATCAACCGTTCGCCCACATTCAATGAGTGCATATGAGGGTCATCTTTGGTTGAGTTGCCTTGTGTGCGCATAACGTACTTGTAGTACGTTTTAGGAATCTTGTCTGCAATGTACTGCTGAGTATCCTGATCAGTAATACGAAGGGCGATTGTATGGTTTGTGTTACCGAGCACTTGTCTTGCTTTAGCTGGCGACCCCATTCGAGCTTCAAAGTCCGCAATCGTCTGAGTCGCAACATAAAGGCGCATCCCTGCCCCACGCCCTTTGTTAAGAAGTTGTACTAATTGATCATTTACTGTTTCTGCAGCCTCATCAACAAAGATGTTAACAGGGCGTCGTTTTAATTCTTCTGCATCACCGAAGTTATACCGCTGACCTGCCACCGCAGCCAGGTCAGCCAGGAAGATAGAGCCAATTGCTGAGCCGACCATGGAGTCGGACAGAGAGTCGAGCCCCATGTATAGGACTTCTGCGCCCTGGATAACTTTACTGGAGTCAGTAATTTCACGTTCGTCCTCTGGATCATCCATATTAGGGGAAAGAATCGGCCCCATATGCCCAGAAGTAAGCATGTTCAGCACCGGCAGCAGGGACGCAATCATTTTGCCGAAGTGAGCCTTGTCGTGCTCAAACATTGAAAGCAAACCTTCAAGGTCCGAACTTGGTTGCAGCGGAACAATCTCCTCACGATAGAGTTTGAGAAGATTCTTGGCCTTCATCTCATCATTTTTCGCCGATGCCAAAGCACCACGCTGAAGAGCTTCATATAGTGGATGAACCTTTGAGCCGTATGCATTGATAGCTCGAATCACCAACGGTGCCAGGCCGCCTTCAAGGCAGCGGCGAAGCTCCACCAAGGTTGGCAATACTCCGCAAAGCAACAGGGCTTGGATAACGTTGTTAAGCGCCATCTGGGCAAATGCTTGGAACGGGTCACCGCCCTCAGATTTCATCAGTGCAGCGATGCGTGAGGCAACTTCCGTCGCCCGACCAAAGTTCTTGGTTGGGGAGATACGAACGCTCAATTCTGGGAACGCTGGGTGGAAGTACTTAAACCGCTCAGGGCGCCCTGCCAACTCGCAAGCGCGTTTGGCGTTCTCGGCCATCTCCTTATCGCCCTTCGGATCTAATATAATTACAGCTTCATTTCTAAGAACGGCCTGACTTATAAGCAAATCGAATAACCGGGTTTTTCCGGAACCTGTTGTACCCACAATTAAGGTATGGAGCGACGACAGGTCTTCCTGGAAACCAATAGGGCGATCAGGCTGTAGGGAAATCCCATGAATCCAAGGCGAGCCCATGTATCCATCAGGAATCTTGGGCATGATCTTGGTAATGTCCCGCTTAAGCAGTTCGAATACCTGCTGACCTTCCCTTTGAGTCCACTTAAACCCGGTGCCCAAGAACAATTTCCCGCGGTTCTCAAGCATCTGCTCAATGAGTTCATCCTGCCCCATCAAGACAACATCTTTTGCTCGTAGACCCTGACGGACTCGATAAAGATGGACAGCCGCTGGCACACGCCTTAGGGCGAATCCCCCCATCACAATCATGGAGAGATAAAACGGCTGAGATGGCAAGACGGTGTAAAAGTGGACTGCGCTTGTTGCCGCCATCCCAAGAACCCAGCCTCCTACCTCGAAAGCCTCAAAATTTGGCCTCCAAGGCATCTCATATGCCCACTCACTCATCTCTATCAATCCATCAATTCAATGACATGATTGTTCCTGACCATGAGGTATTGATGGGTCGCTATTAGCGCCCTCTTGAGGGTCGATTCATCTACCTGCAGGGCATTCGAGATTTCGCTCAACTTTCGAGGCTGGATACTTACGACTCGACGCCCGTTCATCTCATGCTCTTTGCACAATGAGATTGCTGATTCAGCGACGTTGGCCAAGTATCTCGCCTCCTCACGATTACGAGCGGATGCCATGGAGTGTCTGTACTTACCTCTTGTGAGGTACTCGAAGATCTCACCAAGGTAACTCGTGAGAAGTACCCCTTTGGGGTTCTTCCTATTCATCGTTCCAGTGAAGTCGTCCCACAGCCACCCGGCACGCTCCAGCTTAGGAATGTCATCAATGACAAAACCCTGACCTTCGAATGTGAAAAACGGTTTAAAGCTATTCATTGACACTGTCTTATCGAGGTTTTCTGCATACCACTTCAATGCCTTCCCCAATTCCGGAGTGATTTCAAGGTATGCGTCAAATTCCTCTGCCAAATCTTGCGCACACGAATAATCACCTCCAGTAGACGAAAGTGGCTGTACTTCAACCGTAGCTGGGGGCTTAACAGGAGTGGCTGACAGCGGCTCGCGCGGTTTACGTGGCTGGCCTATACGGATCTCTGAAGAAACCTCAGAACCGCTTTGTACCTTGATCCTGCCAGGGCCTCCCGGTGATCTACCACTGTTATTCTGAGATCCACTGCTGCGTTTCACCGTTTCTCTTTTTGGCAGATTTTCTGGCGCAGGCTGAACACGGTTTAGAGGCTTCAACTCTTGACCATTGCTTGGTTGAAACGATGTGACAGAAGTGCTGCTTTGCTTAGGGCGAGTCATTGCCTCCTGAAACAGTGGCTCATCGAAGACCGGCCAATCGGCGTCACGATTTAAATCGGGACCATCCCAAAAACCCTCTGATGGGGGTTCTAGAAGAACGCCGGCGCTTAAGTTGGGAAGATCGTACTCTTCTTTTAGACCACTAAAAGATTCTTCTGGAGGTGATAACTCGACGGTAGGTGGATCGTATTCGTGGTTTGTGAGAGATGCAGGAGGAAGGTCGAAGCCTTCAGGCGAGTCATGCGACATTATGTCTACAGGATCTTTAAACCGCTCTACTCCCTTTGGCAGGTTCACCGTTAACGGTGAATCGGCAGGGATTTCTCCGATAAACTGAAGCGAAAGGTCCACGTTGAAGTTGTTGAAACCAAATTCATCGGAAAGAGCCAGTTCAGGTGGAATCACCAGTTTTGAACTATCAGTATCCAGCTTCGTTTCTGTCCGCGGCAATTTGAACTCAACGGAAGCCACGCTAGGTTGTTGGTGCTCCTCGAAAACATCCTTATCGAGGGCTGGCTCAGAAGCCATAACAGGCTCTACATGCTTAATATCCGGACGCAAGGATCTGTCAGGCAGAACCATGCCGGCCAGCTCAAGGACTTCGTCATCAATATCACCAAAGTCGTAAGTATATGCCCTGGCAGCATCGTCATTTGCCTTAGAGTCCTCACATTGCGATAGCAAATGATCAGTTGCTGGCGGATGGAAACCGATGCTGCCCTTATCGATCTGGTCGACAGGCTCATTGAAAGTTGGGTGAGCGCCAGATGCAATATGACCCAATTCTAGCTTTTCACCGGGGACGGGTTGATCCTGATCGGACCTAGTCCTTTTCTTGTGTTTCTTCGTCTGAGTTTGTCCCGTAGGCGCAAGAAGTGGAGCTCCCCCCCCTCCGACACGAATACCCGATTCCGCGCCAGGAATCGCACCAGCTACAACGATCGAACCGTCCGGCTTCAAGCCTGTGTTATCGGCGCCTTTTACCCTTATGGTCGTATCCGTTGCATCTTCGATAGCTACCAGGTGAACTGCGCCTGTACGCGGCGTTTTTTGGCCTGATTGCGTTGGTCCTTTTGGGGACGCCTGCTTTATTGGAGCTGGTGCCTCAGGTCTCGTGCTCGGGGCCTGAACATTAGGCGGAGACTGTTGGAAGGACTGAGCAGCAGTTGGTTTCGGCGTCACGGTGCCGAACGGATCCTGCATACCGGCCGGGACAGAGAAATCAGGAGCTTTGAATTGCTGATGGACAATCTCCGCAGCTTGGGGCGCCGAGATGGCCTCCTCACTCGGCATAGTGAACATTGCGGTCATTGCACCATCTGCTGATAGCCCAGCAAGGTCAGATGTGAACCCGTCAATTGCTGACACAGTCAATGGGAGACTTCCGACAGGATCACCAGTAGCAGACGAACCGACGCTGAATTTCATTTCATGCTCATCATCTCCCACCGTACCTACTGCAGACGCAGGAAGCGGCTCGAAAGGAAATAGCAGCGTCGACGACGAAAGCTTTACGCATTTGAGCTTGATTGGCTTCGACCGTCCGGCATTTAGAATGTCAGGCGCTACAGACCAATAAATCGAGCCTTCTGGCGAGCGTTCGATGATGTTGTGGTCGAGCAGCATCTCACCCAAGGCATCCGGGCTTCTTGGCACCGCCTTAATCCCTTTTTCCACCAATGACTCAGTGATATCACGGACACCTTGCGCCCAAACGACAAACACGCCGTCGCCGAACACCCATACTCGCTGCCCGCTTTCATTAATCTTCCACGTACCAACACTTTTGAGAAGCCTCATCGCATCCACAACAAGGGATGCAACAGGAACACCAATCCCCATAGCAGACTGACCAGAAGCATCTCCACCATATTTACGAAGATCCGCCTCCACAGAGCTTGAGTCTGCTTTGATAACAAGACCAGTAAGAAGCCGCTTTTCATCCTCGCACGCAATGGCGCTGATCATTTCAAAGTAGAGATCTTGGCCGGCCTCCATCAGCCATAGACGGAGATCCCTGTGCAGCAATCGCTCAACCATCGTCGTTGAGAGGTGCTTATGGATTTCGTGTCGATTGGGGTTCCAATGAATAAAGTATCGATCAACACCATGCTCTTCAGCCCACTCCGGAATCGTGTTGGCCACAGGGTGCCAGATCTTTTCTGCGGAGCCATCCGTGACACGCAGGTCGTAAAGCGGCTTACCAACATCATGAAGAAGAGCGGCCAGAACAGCGGCAACGTTCCAGCGATCGCGCCGCTTGATGCGTTCAGCGGGATAGCGATCATGGTCAAAACTTGTCACTTGACATGAGTTGAGAGCATGAACGGCTGCCTCTAGGGAATGTGCAAGCAGACCACCCGGCCCTCTATGATGATGAGCCTGCGATGCAGGCAGCATGTGAACAAAGTCGGCGAAGGCGTCCAAAACAGGAAGGACTAGGCGATTGAATTCAGCAGGCGGCAGACCAATGCCACTGGCGATCTGTCGGACTTTTGAGGCCTGAGCATCCAAAAGTACGCGGCCAGGCACATTCGCCAACCATCCTTTTTGGAAAGGTGGATATCGCAGTGATGCCTCATCACCGGTTTTCAGATACTTCTGAATTTCAGGGGACCTGAGATCGAGTACTTGAATCTGGTTATCTGTGAGGCTGCCTGGCCGTTTTGATGCAGGCGTTTTCGCCTTGCCGAGGCCTAATAGCTTTTTGAGAAATTGCATTCCACTCTCCTGTTGCAATGCATTCTCCCCAGCCCAACCATTCCCTGTTGACCAATCCGAACCCATAAGGGGGACGGACTCGAATCCCTACGCTTAATGGCACCCATATGATCCCCAATACACAAACCGGGGGGCGCCATGCTCAAGACCAAATTCATTATCCTTGCGACAGCGGTTTTTCTATCCGCATGCTCTACGCATGAAAACCCATACGAAACTCAATCAGCAGCAACCACCACCTACGTGCCTGTTCGATTAGCACACGAGTTTTACAGCAGCTGGGGACACGACGGACGCGGTGGAGCGGCCTTAAGGAAGCCTGCCTATCAACACGTAATGGGCAGCGAAGAAATGGTCATGACTACGCACGGCAACTATGCTGATCTTCGCTCGGGGAACGGAGCCCCTCCTGGTGATAGCGTAATTGTGACTGCCCTCAACGGCGGTATGAACTCAGCGATCGATAAAGCCCTTACCGTCGCTCCAGAACGGCCAATAACCACAACCTCGATTCGGCCTCCCTTGCAAGCTACAGAGGCTGAATATCTGATTGCCTATCGTAAGTTCTGCAAGGGAGCTGGTTCGGAGCTGACAGAGCGCGAGTGGGAACTCGTTGCTCGCGGTGGTCCTAAAGGCATACCACCCTCATTACGAGGAAAATGCCTTCAGATGAAATGAACATAGAAAAACCCGCTCAATGAGCGGGTTTTTTTACATGCCAAAGAAGCTGAGAGTTGCCTCACACGCGCTGGAGCCGTATGACAAATACCCCAGGATTGGCCCAATGACAAAGCCAATACAGATTGCGAAAAGAACGGCGTGACCACGGTGGAGGCTAAATGCATCTTCATGATCAGAAACCACATCGGCCCCTACGCTACCTCTCCCACTCCGTTTTTCGTCGTGCTCGAGTAGCTCACCATTTGCGGGTTGAATCTTTGACTCAAGCAGTCTTGAGATATCGCTCAGGATCGCAGCAAGACCATCGATGGACTTCACGATGCTCTTGATACTGCGAGCAGGTTCATTTTTCCGAACAAAGATGGTCATAAATCGTCGTCTTGTCTGCACACCGTTCATAGCTACTCCTCGGCCATTTGGAATGCATAGACGGTAAACACAATCAACCCCAAACTGCGGATTCCACGCTGACTCGGACACCCATTCCACGCACATCCGGACAGTGATTCCACGCTGATCCGGACACTCATTCCACGAGCATCCGGACACCGATTCCACGGCCATCCGGACACTTTCCAGGC
>Ga0208788_1000115_pt1 | contig 40792 bp, 35 predicted proteins | sample Wag4_2014_7_11_3_FD_187363 | JGI IMG/M metagenome (GOLD analysis project Ga0208788, IMG submission 187363) | Fresh water mixed with fracking chemicals microbial communities from Ohio, USA - Utica-2 Time Series FC 2014_7_11 (SPAdes) (version 2) ... | reverse complement strand
GATCCTAGAGTTGATGCTCCGCCTTCGGGAAGAGCGTGGCTTAACCTATGTATTGATTAGCCACGATATTGACCTAGTCGAGAGAACAGCCGATCAGGTGGCTGTCATTCATCTAGGACGCATCGTCGAGTCAGGCGCGGCCCACGAAGTTATCTCGCAACCGGCGCACGACTATACCTTGGCGCTACGGGCCGCCTCACCGATTCGTCGATTACATCGCTCAAAAATCACGCCCGCCCGAATTCGCCAGGCGACGCACACGACAGCGCTCGAGATCCGCGACCTGCAGCTGCGCCACACCGCAGAAGATTCGGACCGAGTCTTGGTAGATGGGGTCGATCTCACACTCGAGCGCGGCGACACACTCGCCATCGTTGGGGAGTCTGGCGCAGGGAAATCTTTGACGGCACGCGCCGTGATCGGGATACTGCCGCCAGCGATACGGGTATCGCGCGGACGAATCGCCATTGGAGAAATCTCCGCACTCAAGGCCGACTCACGCACACTTCGACAACTTCGGGGCTCCACTGTCAGCTATATCCCGCAAGACCCCCTACGCGCGCTGAATCCGGTCCGTCGCATCGGCGACTTATTTAATGAGCTGCTGACGAGACATGGCACGACCTCAACGAGAGAACGACAGGATCGTATCGCTCGATGCCTGCAGCGAGTTGGACTGGCTGCCGAGGTTCAACGACGATTCGCTCATGAACTCAGTGGTGGAATGCGCCAACGAGCGCTGATTGCCATGGCGATCGCTGTGGATCCGCTGCTGATCATCGCCGACGAACCGACCACGGCCCTCGATACGACGGTTCAGGCGGAGATACTCGATCTGCTACGCGAGTTGACCGACGGCTCAACTGCGCTCTTGTTGATCACACATGATTTGGCGGTCGCGGCCAACCTATGCCAACGGCTTATCGTCATGCGTGAAGGCAAAATCGTCGAACAAGGTGCCTTTGATCAACTACTCAGCACACCAAGCAATGAGTACACGCGACGCCTCATTGCGAACAGCTTGCTTGAAGCACCGCAATCAGATCCGATGACTCTGGTGCCAACCACAGCCCCTTATGCGCAGCGTAGAGACGCTGAGTATTGAACTCGGCGACCATGCTCGGGCGACGCGAGCGCGGAATACCTTGCTCGATATCGTCGTAGTAGCGCAAATCACGTAAGCGGTACCAACTCGAGAACAGGGCACCACCATCCGGGTCTGCCCACGGCTTCGGTACGAGGCGCTCTTTGGGCGCAGGTGAAGATGTCGCTGACCAAACAGGTTCTGCTTGCAAAGAACCCAATTGGGCGCGTCGATCAGCGCCCGCCAAGCGTCGCGCGAAAATCGCTCCAAACCCTAAGCCCGCCACCTCGTAGGAGTCGATGCCCTCCTCATCCAAAAGACGAGTCACGGGCGATATCCAATCGTCGATCCGCTCGCCACCCGATGCGAGTGGATCCGAATAACCACACCCGGGAGGATCGATCACCCAATGCGCTCGCTCGGAGCGCGACAGATCGTCGATCGCTCCGGTCGGCAAATCAGGGATGATGATGAGAGGCCGACCCGACCCCTGCCCGCGTCGGAAATGAATCGCACCGTGTCCTAACTGCATGAGTCCACGCGCACCGCCAGCGGTTGGCATCGTCGCAAGGTCCGAATCACGTCCATTGAAATGGGTTTCGATCGCTTGTGCCCATTCAGCCAACGACGAACCCAGCACCTTAATCTGCACGTAGTCGGAAGACTTGATGCGCTGCAGATGCGCTGCGATGAGATCATGAGGTCGGGCAGTGAGCAATGTAGGAACGCGCAACGCCTGCGCCGCCACCGGAGCATCGATGGCACCAGCACAACGATAGCCGCGCCAATAACCAGAGCCGCTCGCCAGAAATCCACGCACCGTTCCGTATAAGGCAGCGACCGAAGGTAATTCAGTCTGCAATCGATGCGCCGCATCGCGATGATGGTACGGAAACCACATGTACAAATCGCGTACACGCGACCAAAGCTCTGCCAAGTGCGAGCCATCCCACGAGGGCTCGAAAGGACAAAGATATCGATCGTTGAAGTCGCGCTGCTCTTCGGCATCAAATGCAGCAAAACCATCGAGCACCAGAGCTGAAACGCGCGATGGGTATGCCAAGGCGAATGAAACCGCAAGCGCCGCACCCGTGTGTGTTCCGTAAAGCAGCACTTTTCTCAACTGCAACGCATCAAGCACGCCGCCGATCACGGCAACGAAATCCGCAGCCTCGGGACGATCGGGCTCTAGGGCGTCTGATTCCCCATAGCCCGGCGTGTCGAGGGTGATCACCGTATATCGATGAGCGAGCGCATCGAGCAGCGGCAACAACGAATGCGATGAACGTGGTGACTCGTGCAAGGCCAGGATCGCCGGCCCCGAACCTGCCACTCGTGCCATCACCTGTCGCCCGAGGACCGAAATCAGAATTCGACGGTGAGAAATTTGTGTTACGTATCGATTATTCAGCATGGCGATAAAGAAACGGCGGCGGTATTGCTACCGCCGCCGAATGATCGGACAAATTGCCGAAAAACTTAACCTCAGAGCTTCGCTGATACCGTCAGACGATACAGACGAGGCGCACCCGGGTAGACGGCTGCAAAGGTCGCCGTGTAGGTGCCTGCTTCGAAGTACTCCTTGTCCAAGCAGTTGGTGCAGGACGCAGCCACTTCGTATCGATCATCCCCCCAGCGGTAGCCCACCGAGGCGTTGACCAACTCGAAGCCCTGCACTTCGCTCACGCCCTTCGGCAAAGCCGGCGCAGTGAATGCCAAGTTAGCCGGCGAGACGATGTAGTTGTCGGTGATGAAAACATCGCCGTTGATGAGCAACGTACCGCCCGCGAGCGGGTAGTTGAACGAAGCACCCACCTTACCCTGGAATTTTGGCGCGCGCTGCAGATCGCTGGCCAAGTTCACTGGCTTCGCACCAACGTACTTGGTATCCAACAAACCAACGTTCGCAAACAGGTCGAGATTCGCGCTCGCACGAACCGTCAACTCGCTCTCCAAACCTTGGATTTGCGCGTCAGCAGTCTGTACCGCCCAGATGTTGTTCACGACGAGCGTGTTGAAAAGATCGGTGTAGTCCATGCGGAATACCGAGCTGTTCCAACGGGCACGACCGTCAGCCAGCGTAGCCTTAACACCGACTTCCCACGACTCGACGTTTTCCGGGTTAAAGTTGACGTACTGGTCCGAGCGCACCGCACGACCCGACCAGCCGCCCGAGCGGAAGCCTTCGGTGTACGACGCATACGCGAAGAGATCGTCGTTGATCTCCCAGTTGACGCCAATCTTCGGGGTCACTTCACTGAAGCGGCGGTTCGGGCTGATGTTCTGCCCCGCTGCACCACGTGCCGCGAGAGCCGCCGTGTCGAAGTTGAACAGAGCACCAGGTATCGAGCTCGTCTGACGAATCTCGAGATCACGCTCGTCGCGGGTGTAGCGAGCTGCCGCAAGCAAGGTCACCGAACCGATGGTGTATTCCAACTGACCGAAGGCCGCAGTGCTCGAAGAATCCACATTGAAAACCTTCGAGAAGTTGTTTGGAGCGATGATGTCGGTCATGACGACATCGGTCGACTCGGAGAAGTAGTAGGCACCCGCGGTGACACGCAGAGCGTCAGTGATGTTGCCCGAGGTCTGCAGCTCCTGCGAGATCTGATCGTTCTCTTGACGCTGCAGCAAAGTATAGCGAGTCGGTGCCTGATCCGAGAGATCGAGTTTCAGATCTTGCGACGTATCGCGGTAGCCCGTGACCGACTGCACCGAGAAACCATTGTCGAGCTGCCAGCTCAAGTTCAAGTGTCCGCCGTTCGTCTTGGCGAGACCTTTGTTGTCGTAGCTCGAGACGACATCGAACAAACTGCTGGTGCGCGGTCGGATGATGCCGCCGATGTCGGAGGCATAACCGCCGTTCGTTTCGTCACGACTGAAGTCGTAGGCGAAGTTCGCTTCGAATCCACCTTCCGGTGCATAGCGCAGCGCGACACGAACGCCTTGATATTCCATATCGTTGACGTCGGTGCCCAAAGTGCGATTGCGGATGATGCCATCGCCCTGCTGCACAAGAACGTTCACACGCCCGAAGACATCACCACCCAGCGCACCGTTGCCTGACAAACGGAACTCGGAGCGACCGTAGTTACCGATTCCTGCACGCAAATTCAGCTCGCTATCACCGGTCGGCTTCTTGGTAACGATCTTGATCGCACCGCCGTTGGTGTTGCGCCCGTACAGCGTACCCTGCGGGCCACGCAGCACTTCGATGCGCTCGATGTCGGCGAGGTTGAAATTGTTGACCGCTTGACGCGCCACATAAATGTCATCGACGTAGAGACCAACCGAAGTGTCGGCCGTAGCCAAGTTCTCCGTGGTGCCAACCGCACGCATAAAGAACGTGGTCGCCGTCGTCTGACCGACGTTGCTGTTACCCGTCAGGTTCGGAACGTTGAAGACGACCTGCTTGGTATCAAGCATCTGACGACGCTCGATGATGGTGGGATCGATCGCCGTGATCGCAATCGGCGAGGTCTGCAGACTCTCCTCGCGACGCTGAGCGGTGACGGTGATTTCTTCGAGCGCGATGGCTTCATCGTTGGCCTGCTGCGCCGAAGCGGCCGACGAGGCTGCTGCGACAAGGCTCGAGGCCACCGCGAATCGAACGAAGGATGAAACTTTCGTGAAGGTCATGCATGTCTCCACAGGGAGGATGAAATAGATGCATTGACAGATTCTCTGCGAGAACGTCCAATGTCAAGGAATCCTGTTGCAACACCCTTTTAATACGAATAATCGTATTTCATGACTTCTGGCTCAGCACCACCGCAACTGTTGCGACTGACGCGACTGCTCGAGTTGTTCGCGCGTCGACATACACCGCTGTCGAGCCAGGAAATTGCCGAGGCACTCGGCACCTCGCGCTCCACGACGGCAAGCCTTTTGAAGTCTCTGACAGAACTGGGTTGGCTCACCGTCGATCGACGCTCGGCGACCTACTTCCCCTCCGCTCGCTTCGCCAATTGGAGTCGCTGGCTGCTCGACATTCGCTGGCTCGATCCGCGACTCGCCGCACTCGCAGACCGATTGCAACGAGACTGCGGCGAGACGGTTTCGATATCCGCTATCGGCGATCTGGCGGTCGAGGTCGTTTATGTATCAGCCCAGAGTGGCGGCATCCGTCTCGTCATCGAAGTTGGGCAAACGTTGCCGCTGTTGCATTCGGCTATCGGCTGGGCACACTGCACGACCTTGCCCGACGCGACCATTGCCTCGCTCGCCTCGCGCAGCCAATTGCGATTGCAGGAACGAGTCGATTTACGCGAGGTGCGACGAGAAGTGCGTCTTGCCCGCGAACGCGGTTATGCCTTCGCAGATAGCGCCGTCATCCCGGACGTTGCAGCCTATGCCGCGGCATTACCGACCCCGCTCTCACTACGCCCCCTCGTGCTGAGCGTGGGAGGCCCAAGCGAACGAATCGCCAAACTCGGCGACTCGCTGCCGAAGAAACTTTTAGCGGCAGTCGAGTCGACCCGAGACTGGTAGCACCATCACAGGATCTGGCATGAAAGACATTGAACTGACGGTACCGGCGACTTACCAGCCTCTGACGATTGCCACGGGCATTCGCTGCTCAGCACGTCGTACGCCGGAAAAGACGATGTTCATCGAGGGCGACAAACGTCGAACCTTTGCCGAGTTTTGTCAGCGCATCGATCGATTGCAGGCGCACGCACTCGGCGTGATGGGTCTTCAGTTTGGACAGCATGTGGCGGTGGTCGGACCCAACTGCATCGAATTTTTGGAAGTCGTAGTGGGTCTCTCCGAAGTCGGCATTGCGAGCGCGACGTTGAGTCATCGACTCAATGCCGTCGAACTCGCCGATATCTGCGACGACGCGCGAGCCGTGGTGCTATTCGCGCACGAGAGCTGTCGCACAACCGTTTCATCGGCCAAGTTCGCGACGGTCAAGCAAGTGATCTATTTCGGTGACGACTACGAGGGTCGTCTCGCAACAGCGCCCACCCTGAGCGAACCGCCTCGCCTCGCCGGCGAGTGGGACACCTTTTGCATTCCATACACGTCGGGCACCACCGGTCGACCGAAAGGCGTTTTGCTCTCGCACCGCGCGCGCGCCCTCGTATTCCCCGTGTTCGCCATCGAATACGGTTGCATGGGACCTGATGATCGCTTCCTCGCCATCGCACCGCTTGCTCACGGTGCCGGCATGGCGTTCGCGCTGTGCCCCGTATTCTTTGGCGGCACCTGCGAGATCATGCCAAAATTTGATCCTGAGGCCGTGGTGAGCAAACTCGGCTCAGGCGAATTCACAGGCGTGTTTTTGGTGCCGACGCAATTTCATGCCATCTTTGCTCTACCGCGCGAATTCCTCGAATCACACCGAAAGACAGGTTTGAAAGCCATGATTTCCAACGCCTCGGCCTTGCCGCAGGCGATGAAGGAAAAAATCATTGGTCTGTGGGGCGAAGGTTTACTGCATGAAACCTATGGGTCGACGGAGATTGGTCTTGCCACCAACTTGCGACCGCCCGATCAATTGCGTAAGCAACAATGTGTTGGTCTGCCCTTCCCTTGCACGCAAGTGAAGTTACTGGATGAAGATGGCAATCCCACTCCGCGGGGCGAGATTGGCGAATTGTTTACGCTTTGCCCGTTCATGTTCAGCGGCTATTGGCAGGACGGCAAACGGGTCATTCCGCCCCTGAGCAACGGTTGGTTCAGCGCCGGAGATCTCGCGCGACAAGACGATGAAGGCTACTTCTACATCGTCGATCGCAAAAAGGATATGGTCGTGACGGGCGGCATCAACGTGTACCCGCGTCAGATCGAAGAACTACTGTATCGACATCCGGCAGTGCAAGAAGCCGCCGTGATCGGCGTACCCGATGAGCAGTGGGGCGAACGCTTGAAGGGATTCATCGTCTGTCGAGATGGCACGAGCACCACGGCCGAGGAACTCATCGAGTTCCTCAAGCCGCAGTTATCGTCGTACAAAATCCCGCGTGAGTTCGACTTCCTCTCGGAATTACCTCGCAACCCATCGGGCAAGATCTTAAAGCGCGCGCTGCGCGCTTGATAGATCAGCCTTTGCGCGAGGTCTTAGCCTTGCGAGTCGTGGCCTTCGGGCGCGGGATGCGAGTGAAGACCTCGAGCGCGTTGTCACGCATCATTTTTTGATGTGATTCGGGGCGCATACCGAGCGCCGCGATCTCGGCGACGGCGCGCTCCGGATCGATTACCGGCCAGTCCGTGCCAAAGAGCACCTTATGGCTGCCGTAAGTATTGGCGTAGTGAACAAAAGCCTTCGGCCAATGCTTGGGTGCATAGGCATCACCGGCGAGATAGATGTTGGAGTGCTTCCACGCCATAGAAATCGCTTCTTCCGTCCAAGGCACACCGATGTGGATGCCGAGTAACTTCAGCTCCGGAAAATCGATCGCGACCTGATCAAGCGTGATTGGGCGACCCACCGAAGGTAGTCGACGACTCTGGGAGTAAACGAGGTTGTGCCCAATCTGCATCATGATGGGGATGTCGAGCTCGGCACACTTGGCGTAGTACGGATAGTACTTGGCGTGATCCGGTGCGAGACCGAACCAGTGCGGATACAGGTGAGCACCGACGAAACCGAGCTCGTTGACCGCGAACGACAGTTCACGCAAGCCCTTCATGCCACGAAACGGATCAACGCCCGCGAGACCCGAAAAGCGATCAGGGTATTTGTTGACGACCTTGTGAACGCGCTCGTACGGCACTTCGAAGGAACCCGCTACGTTCATGTCGCCTGCCCTGACGGCAATCAACAATGAACGCTCGATCCCAGCTCGATCCATCTTGCGCAGGTAATCACTGACTGGGATACCACCCCACAGCTTGCGATCCATGCGCACTTGCTTCTTGAAGGTGTTGTCGATCCCGGTCTGACCCTTGCGGACTGCTTCAGGGTCGTAAAGGTTGCAAACGATGTCGATGTAACCGCTCATGCGTCGTCCCCAATGAAATGACGAAAGGAAGTGTGACCTTACCGGCCACATTGTCATAGACTGCGCAGTAACAAATCCAGTCCTATTAACCTATTGAACGAATACACGTAATTCACGACATGAACGATACTTCGGTTTCCGTGACCCGCAGCTTTCGCGTGTTTGATGCGCTGGCTAAAGCCAAGCAACCCTTGAGCAGCGCCGAAATTGCCCGTCTCATCGAGGCGCCGCGGTCGAGCACGGCAGACCTGCTACGCACGCTCGTCGGATTGAATTTGCTGTCGATCGATCGGCGTAGTGCGACCTACTTTCCGACAGCTCGCTTCGGGTCGCTCGGTTCTTGGCTGGAATCTTCGTGGCTTGGCCAAGCCGGACTGCGTGACGGCTTGCGCGAGCTTGCCATTGCGTCGGGTGAAACCACGGTGCTGTGCACGCCAACGGATCTCGATATCGAGATCGTTGCTATTTTTGAAGGGCCCGCGGGTATTGCCTGGTCGCCTGAAGTCGGCGAGCGATTTCCCATCTTCGGTTCGGCGACAGGAACGAGTTATTTATCAACCTTGCCGCCCTCGACCATCCGGGCGATGCATCGTCGCGCTGCGGGTGAAAAGCGCTCGTTCGTGCCAGAGTTGTCGGCCGTGCTAGCCGACGTTCGAGCGAGTCAACGCGCAACGCTAGCTTGGAATCTCGGCACCTTGAATCCGGAAGTCGCCACAGTTGCCTGCCATCTTCCCCAAGACTCGCTGCAACGACCGCTGTTCGTGGCGATTGGCGGGCCTTGCAGGCGAATTCAAGAAAAGCGCACGCTCCTCGAAACGGGTCTCAAGAACTTCGTCGCGATGCGACTGCGTAACAACACGACGGATCGAGAACTTCGATGACGCAACCCCTCTTCGATCACGATTTCTTTTATCGCGGGAAAGCGCCGTCGCGCATCCTAGAACCTCGAACTCGCGATGAGGCGGCTAAACTCGTCGCCGAAGCGCTACATGATGGCTGCGTCATCATCGCGCGCGGTGGCGGCATGTCCTACACGGGCGGCTACGTACTGAACGACGATTCACGCCCAATCGTCACGGTCGACCTGACAAGGCTGACTCAGATTGAGCTTGGCACACTGCCCAATGGTTGGGTGGTAGTGGAAGCCGGTGCCACCTGGCAGCAGTTGCATGTGGCACTGCACGCGCAGGGCCTACGCACCGTCTTTGGCGGACCTTTGTCAGGTCTGCGCGCCACCGTTGGTGGTGCCATCTCGCAGAACGCGGCCTTCTGGGGCTCGGGACTACATGGATCAGCGGCCGAGTCGACCCTAGGCCTCGAAGTGCTTCTTGCCGATGGAACGGTACTCGGCACTGGCGTGCTGGCGCGTGGGGATCAGGGTCGCTCGCGTTACTTTGGCCCTGATATGACCGCACTTTTCGTCGGTGACTGCGGACGCTTCGGCATCAAGCTGCGCATTGCGCTTGCGGTAGAGCCGATACCTGCCGCTGCAGACAGCGTCTCTTTCACCTTCGAGCAACCTGCCAAACTGCTCGAATCGATGCAGTCGATTGCCCGCAGCCGGCTAGCCATTCAGCAAGTCGGTTTCGATCCGCTACTGGCCAACGTTCGCACTCGTCGCAGCAGTTTCGCCGACGACTTTCGAACACTCTCCAAAGTCCTACGCGGCAGCGGCTCTGCGCTCAAAGGGCTGCGTAACGTCGCCGAAATTTCTTTGGCCGGTCGCGGCTTCCTCGGTGATGCCGGATTCACCCAGCACGTGATGTGCGAGGGACTCGATAGCACCACCGTCAATGCCAAACTGACGCAGGTCCGTCGCGTTGCGAGCGAGCTCGGCGGACGTGAAATCGAAAACACCATCCCAAAAGTCATGATGGCCACACCGTTCACACCACTGAACGGCATTCTCGGGCCCAATGGAGAGCGTTGGGTGCCTGTCCACGGCCTCTTCAACGTCGATCGCGCTCAGGCAGGTTATCGCGCCTACCTAGATGTGCTCGAAACCTTTGAATCAGAGATCGTGGCGGCCGGTATCACCTCCGCCACACTGTTCTCGGCCGTCGGTAGCACCACGACGTTGATGGAACCGATGTTTTTCTGGCAAGACGAGCTAGATCCGCTGCACTACGCGACGCTCGAAGAAAAAGTCGTCAAGCGCATTCCTCGCAACCCCGCAAACCCGTCAGTGCGCAGCGAAGTCGCCAAGCTACGACGAGCCATCATCGACGCTTGGCGACCCTTAGGTGCCGGCCATTTCCAGGTCGGGCGAGCCTATCCCTTTGCTTCAAGTCTCGACCCGGTTCAGAAACGGGCATATGACGCCTTGCTGGCCACTTTCGACCCCAAGCGCCAAATGAACCCGGGCGTGCTCGGCTTCTAAGCCGCAGCACTCCTCGCGCGCTTGACGGAATTGCGCCCTGCCGCCCGTCCGGAAATCATCGCTTCGGTCAGATACGACCCGTTCTGATACAGATCGGAAATCATAGAACCAAGCTCTCCGGCTTCGTACAAACCTGCAATCGCCTTACCTTGTTGGTCGAGCACCTCGGATTCAATGTTGCGACGTGCGCCGCCGCTCGTGCAGACAATACCCGGCTCGATACGCACAGCGTAATACGGCGGATTTTCAATCGGCTGCAGTGAAAAGTCCGGGCGCTCGAATTCGGCATCGACCCCCGCTCGACACGCATCGTTGTATCTATCCACCGTCGCTCGAACGACGGCCGGATCTCGCCCCATCAACACCGCCAACTCCTCGATTGAATCAGCGCGCAACACCCACGCCTTCTCGATCTCGACGGCATTGTCATCCGACCATTCGTAGCCTCTCACCACGGTATTCCAGGTCATTGCCTGAGTGATCAAGCAATTGTGTGCTCGCGTCGTCTCATCGAAGATCATGTGCACAGGCAAAGCGCGCGGTAGCGGCGTATCAACCCAATGGCCGTGTCGCTTTTCTTTGTAATGCGTGTAGTAGAGCGGCGCACCTTCGTTGTAGAACCGCTTTCCTTCAGCATCGATATCAATCCAACTAAACGTTTGCCACAGATGCCGACGCATGAAGACCGTTGGCCATTCGGGAACTTTGATGGCAGGCCAAATTCCGCCGGACTGACCGAAGTTACGCAAATGCCAGAGATCCGCACCGGCTTTCTGCAGTATCTTCAAGCCATCGCCGGTATTAGCAGGCGATCCGAAGGGATAAGCCTCCGGTAAACCGTAGTAGTCGCGCTGCATGGTAAGGCTGTTCTCGTAACCGCCAACCGCGAGCACCACGCCTCCGCGAGCACGGATCGCTCGTTTGACGCCACCCTGTTCGACGATCGCGCCGATCACTTCAAGGCTGTCAGGGTCCTGCACCAGATCGACGATTGGCGACTCGAAGCTCACGGGAATGCCGCGCCGCTCCACACATCGTTTCATGGTGATCCAAACACCACTCGGTATCGGCTTTACGAAAGAGTTGTAAGCAACCGCATTCTCAGCACCGAATTCAGGGAACTCGTAGACCGCCTCGCCACCACTCCAGCCGCTGCCCCGAACGAACTCGGTACCCGCCTCAGCGCAGCGCTCGAGAATGTAGGGTTCTAGCTCTGCCATCTGACGCGCCCATTCACGCAGCATCGCATCGGGCACAGGATTTTTGACGCTCATGTTCTTTTGATACTGGTAGAGCGCCTCGGCGTCATGCGAAATCAGCAAGGACTGGCCCGACACGCGACCATTCCCGCCGGCAAGCGGCTCAGGCATTTTCTCTATGATCAATATTTTGGCGCTCGCATCCGTATCACGGGCACCGAGCGCTGCGGCGCACCCCGCCACTCCGAAACCAGCGATCAATACATCGACTTCATCATGCCACTGCGTCACAGACCCCGGACTTGCCATCATTCACCTCGAATCGTCATCAATGCCGACCGATACGGTCGCAATCCCCAATAGAGCACCAACGCAGCGAGCACGCCCATCGAACTCGTCACCCATGCGATGGATGCCGACAGCATTTTCTCGTCTACGAATACGTAGTCGGTGACCAAGGCCACCACCATCGGTCCAAGACCAATGCCGAGCAAATTATTGAAAAACAAGTACAGCGCCGAGACGACGGCACGCATACGCACCGGCGCGACCAACTGAATGGCAGCAGCGGCTCCGCCGAAAGACATGCTGGCAAAAAACATGAACGGACAGAGCCAAAGAACTGCTACCCAAACACCATCGGCGCCGGTCGCCAAAAGACCGAATGGAATTAAGCCGAGCCCGCTCAACACCCCGACGCGCAGCGCGGCGTCTGGCAAGCCTTTCTGTCGACCGCGATCGGTGAGCCATCCACCCACCAAGAGACCCGCCGTTCCGAAAACCAGCACGGCAACACCCAAGCCAAGACCAGCGGTGGGTGCATCGGCCTGAAACTGACGCTGCAGAAATGCAGGGCCCCACCCCGAGACCGCATTGAATGCGGCACTTAATAACGCAAAGCCTAAAAAGTGACAGAAGAACAACCGAGGATGCTCGGCAAGGTAGCTAAACACTTTGCCGATGGGCGGCGCCGGAGTTTTCGCTGCATCGCGTCGCGCTGGTTCAGCGATGGTCAGCACCAACAAGGCGAGCAGCAATCCAGGCAACCCCACGATGATGAACGCCGCCTGCCAGGCCTCGACCTCACCGACGATCGGTAAGACGATGCCATCCGAACCCTTGATCAGACCGATAACCGCCCCGCCAATGATGAAGGCGAGACCAGCGCCGAGAAAAACGCCCGTCGAGTAAACACTCAATGCGCGACCGATCTTTTGCGGCGGAAATGAATCTGCCAGCAAAGAAAACGCCGCTGGCGACAGCGCTGCCTCGCCGACACCCACTCCGACTCGCGCAATAAAAAGATGGGAGAAGCGATTAGCGAGCCCGCAGCACGCGGTCGCAAGACTCCAAAACGCAATACCACTCGCGATGATCGTGCGACGACTGTAACGATCCGCCAACATCGCGATCGGAATGCCCATCAGCGTGTAAAACAGCGCGAACGCTAAACCGTGCAGCATGCCGATCTCGGTATCCGAGAGACCGAGGTCGGCCTTGATGGGCTCTACAAGCAGCGAAAGGATCGTGCGATCGATGAATGAGCAGGTGTAGGCCAGCAGCAAAACTGCCACTGCATACCACGCCACTTGAGGCTTAGGCCAATCCGTCGATTCGTTCATGTTTACCCCGAGACCGAGGTTGTACCAATCACCCTGCGCGGGTCAAATCTCGGATATTCGGTAGTTTGGCTATTCGTTAAATATGATTTCGAATAATCAGTAAGGCGACGAGTGTGATGCACATCGCACCAAACAACAGGACGAAAAGCCCCGCACCGCCGAAAGCCGCCAATAACGCCGCGCCAAAAAATGCGCTCGAGATTCCACCTAATCTCCCGATACTCGACGCGGTGCCGATGCCAGTTGCACGAATCGACGAGGGATAGAGATGCGAAGCCAATGCGTAGAGCGTAGTCTGCACCCCGTTGATACAGCCACCGAGTAGCGTCAACAGCAAAAGCAGCAGATCCGCAGACATCGTATCGATCCCGCCTGCTAAAAACAGCAAACTCAAGACCGCTGCCGCCAACGCCATCAACGCCAATGGTCGGCGCGAACCAAAACGCGTCATCAAGCCAGCAGCGAGCAGCGCCGTCACGACACCGCCCAAGTTGAAATACATCAGGCCGCGACTCGCCTCGGCCAGATCACGACCGGAGTCGACCAACATAGTTGGAAGCCAGCTGAAGCTGGCGTAAATCGCCATCAAACAAAAACCGAAAGCGCCCCACAGCGCCAAAGTATCGCGACGCCGATCCCTACTCAACAAACCGCGGAGCTGGCTAGCGATCTCACCCAGTGTCGTTTCAGGCGCGATGCTCCGCGGTCGATCATTTGGCAGCCCCCGCCAAAGGACCAGCAACAACAGCAGCGGTAATGCACCAGCCCACTGCATCATCACGCGCCAACCCTGTGTTGGCAGTATCTGCGCGGCCAAGGCACCGCCGACGACTCCGCCAAGAGGAATACAGACGATCGTCATAGTGACCGCCACAACGCGATAACGCGGCGGCGTACATTCGGCCGCCAGAGCAGCAGCGTTAGGCAACGCACCACCCATGCCAATGCCCGCCGCCAGACGCAATACCGTCAGCATCAGCACATCATCGACGCGCGACATCGCAAGCGTTGTGGAGCCGAACAAAAAAACACAAAACAACAACGCACGCCTTCGACCGACTCGGTCACCCCATAAACCACCGAGCAACGTGCCGATCATCATGCCGAACTGACCGACGGCCAGAACAGGCGCGAGTGCATTCTTGTCGATTTGCCAATCCGCCAGAATCGCCGGCGCCACCAAGCCCAATACTTGGTTATCTACACCGTCCAGCAAGATCGCCAAAGCCAACAGCAGCAGCACACCGCGATCACGCCAAGACCAGACCGTCTCAGTCGCGGTCCCACCGCCCGACATACTCAACTCGAGGCCGAGGGCCGTCTGATCATGGATACCACCAATGTGACGATCGTGAGCGGCACGACGAATGACAGCATGACTGACGAATACGCTTGTAGTTGGTCATGTTGCTGCGCAGCGAGGATGAGATAAGCCACGTACGCGACGTAGTACAACAAGAACAGTCCACCTTCCCAACGCTCGATCTCACCACCGCTGACGAAGATCGGCAAACAAGCAAAAGCCACCGCCAACATCACCCAAATATCGAAGCTGACCACCGATGGGCCGATCGCAAGCCCTGAAAAACCCGAGGCGATACCCGCGGCGCCGACACAACCCAAAATATTGAAAAGATTGCTGCCGATGACGTTACCCACGGCAATATCACGCTCGCCCTTTAAAGCGGCCGACACCGAGGCCGCCACTTCTGGCAATGAAGTGCCCGCCGCCACGATCGTGAGCCCAATGACCAACTCACTGATACCGAGCTGACGTGCAAAACCGGTGGCGGCAGTGACCAACAAACGTGAACCGAAGATCAACAAGGCTAACCCAACCAGTACGAGCGCGAGTTGGATCGGCAACTTACTATCCCATGCCGCTTCCGCCGCCGGTTTGATCTCACTCGCATACTCAGCCTGCACTAAAGCCGATTGGCGTCGCGATTGAACGACCAAGAAAACCGTATACGCGATCAGCAGCGTGAACAACAACGCACTTTCGAAAAACGAGACCTGCTGATCGAGCACGAACACGAGTAGCAGTGCCGATGCGGCGATCATCATTGGCACTTCCTGCCGGATCACCTGCGCATCTACTCGCAGTGGCACGATCAGAGCGGATAGACCGAGAATAAAGAGAACATTGAAGATATTGCTACCAACGACATTGCCAACCGCGATATCGGTTTGCCCCGACAACACGGCCGAGACAGAAACCGTTGTCTCGGGCGCGCTCGTCCCGAAGGCCACTACCGTGAGCCCCACCACCAAAGGCGAGATTCCGAAGGAAAGCGCAAGCTTCGAGGCGCCGCGTACGAGGGACTCTGCGCCCAGAACCAGCGCAATGATCCCACCCAAAAACAGCAAAAGATCATTCATGTGCGGGATGCTAACAAACGCCGAACACAAAAAAACCGGGGTGGACTAGCCACCCCGGTTTCGTCGATCAAAAAGATCGAAAGGACGATTAGCGGCGGCGAGCGCCGAAGTCGTACTTGAAGGTCACGTTCCAGCTGCGCGGAGCCTGGATGTAAGCGAGGTCCGACAACACAGAGACGACTTGAACCTCGTCCGTGCAGTTGCGGCAGTTCGCCTGAATACGCCAGCCAGCCGACGCATTCTCGAGGGTGATACCCGCATCGAGCGTGTCGTAGGCCTCAACGAGACCCGCTGGCGCACCACTCGTGGCGACGTTGTTGTCACCCGTGTAGGCCCACAGCACGTTCGGCGTCAAACGCAGGTTCTCACCGATGTTGAGGCTGTAGCTCGCACCCAAGGCCAGCGTATCTGGCGCACGAACCGGTTCCGCGAACTCACCCGACGGATTAATGATGCCGGCGTTACAGTCCGCCGCTCGGCCACCCGTGCCCGCGATCGCCGCCTTACATGAGGTCTGCTGCGCGATGATCGAAGCGGCCACATCTTGATACGTCGCATCCTGCGAACCGGCGAACAGGAACAGGTTCAAGTTATCGGTCGGCGCATAGATGAGCTCGGCCTCAAACCCCTCGTTCTTCATACCCGCGAAGTTACGGGTGATGAACGAGATAGCACCGCTAGGAGCTACGAACGCCGAGGGCGTTTGCAGATCCTCGACATCCAGGATGAAGGCAGTCAAGTTCAAGCGCAGCGTGCGGTCGAGCCACTCGGAGCGCAAACCCGCTTCATAGGACCACACGGTCTCGGGAGCGAACGGCTGGTTAGCAACTGGCGCTGTGCCGCGCGCATTCCAACCACCCGACTTGAAGCCGCGAGTCGCCGAGGCGAACACGTTCATGTCATCGCTCACGTCGTACTTGAACGCGATACGCGGCGTGAAGAGCGCCGTGTTCAGCTCCAAGGGAATGCCCGCAGCGATTAAGTTCGCCGTGTTGACACGAGTTGCGGCCGTCGGCGCAGCTGCGATGCCAGGCGCCGCATTGGCGGTGAAAGCAACCTTCTTGGTTTCGTCGGTGTAACGACCGCCGATGGTCAGCGTTGCCTTCTCAAACGGCGTGAAGTCCCACTGCGTGTAGATCGCCATGGCATCAGCGCGGTTGTTGAGGATGCGATCCTCGAGCACCAGCGTGAACGTCGGCGAGAGACTGAAGAGATCCGCGAAGTCGGTCACGTTCTTCTCGTCGAAGAAATACATACCGGCGACATAGCGCGTGCCCTCGCCAATCTCACCCGTCAGCTTGATTTCCTGGCTGAACTGGCTGTGCTCGCCGTCGTTGGCAATCACAAAACCGCCGACCGGATTGCTTGGCTGCGTGCCGCCGGTGGCCGTCTTCACACCCGTGCCGTTAAAGAAGTCGATTGCAAACTTCTGCGACATGTCGACGTAGCCAGTGATGAAGCTGAACTCACCGACCGACGATTGCCACTTGATGTTCGAGGTGATCATCGTGCTCTCAACATCGTTGCCGAGGTTGTAGAAGCGCTTATCGCCCGTGATGAGGTTCGCAAGCGGCGTGCCCGTCTGACGCAAACCGGTGCAGGTGAAGCGATCGCTCGTGATCGTTCCCAAACAACGCGCCTCGACGCTCTGTGCACCCGACGAGGTTGCCGGGAGTCCCGCGCGTTGCGGAACGAGCGCGACCTGCGGGCCACCCGCCGGAATCGAAACGAGACCGTTGGCAACCGCGCCACCGCGGTAGGCCGAACCCGAACCGCGAGCGAAGTTAAGGATGTTGAGACCCTTGTCTTGGGAATACTGAGCAGCGAGATCCCAGGTCACCGCATCGGAGACGAGTACGCGCATCGAGCCACGCACGCCCATGGTATCGGTGGCGTTAATGTTGTCTTCGCCCGTGATCGGGTTCGAGACGTAACCGTCGTCTTTGATCGAGTAGACCGACAGCTTGGTCAGAACCGTGTCGGACACCGGCAGATCGATGGTGCCGCGGAAGCTGCGCTGGTTGTATTCACCGAAGCCGGCTTCCACATAACCGCCCATCTCCTCACCCGGCGCGCGCAGGATGACGTTCATCGCACCACCGGTGGTGTTACGACCGAACAGAGTTCCCTGCGGACCACGCAATACTTCGATGCGCTCGACGTCGAACAGGCCGAGGTTGTTGGCGTTCTGACGGCTGAGGAATACGTCATCGACGTAAGTACCGACCGGCGGATCAAAAGTCGCGATCGACTCGGTGTTGCCGATGCCGCGCAAGTAGTAACCGTTAGCGGTGCCGAGACCGGTGTTGTTGAAGCCGAGCAGGTTCGGAATCAACTTAACCATGTCGAGAGTCTCAGTGACGTTCAGCTTCTCGAGCTGATCGGCAGAGAACGCTGAGATGGCAATCGGCACGTCTTGCACGCGCTCTTCGCGGCGCTGTGCGGTAACGACGATCTCATCGAGCAGGCTGCCCGACGCTTGGGATTCTTGCGGATCCGGTGCTGCAGTAGCGGTCCCTGCTGCACTCGCGATCGCGAGACCCGCGACCAACGAGGTCATTCCCTTCTTGAAAACGATCATTCCTGTCTCCCCTATTGGCGCGCCCGACGTGGGCGCGACCCTCGTACGCTAACGGAACGCCGGAACGGATTCCAGAGTGTTGCGTCGACGTGACACCTGGAGGCGAACTCTCTTGCACACCCTCGCTGATGAGATGCTATTTTCGCCCACGCGTCGGTCATTTTGATGCCTCAGCCGAGTTGGCGGTAAGCGGTGCGCGATTGCTACATTAACCGTGTGAAAAAGCTGCAGCCATCGCCTCTTGCCGACTTACCACTAAAGACGCATGTTGAAGATCGAGCGCGCGCCGCGTTCGTTCGCGATCTGCGTCGCTGCGTACTCGATCATGGCGCCGATTGGCTCAAGCAAGACTACCGGCATAACGTCGAGCCCCAGCTTGGCGACAATCCCTCTTCGCGTGAGATACACGCTGCCATGCGAGAGCGCAGCTCATTCCAGTTTTACTCGGCACTACGAACGACCTCGCAGGACCTTCTCTATCAAACCGTGCAACCTTGCATCGAGCGCTCGTCGGCCAAAATACGCGAACGGATACGGGGCCTCGCCAAGCAGAAAGGCCCCGGAAAGTTGATCTTGGATGCCACTCTCGAAACGCCAAGATCCGTATCGGCGATCGACATCCATCTAATGCCAGGTAGTTATCACACGGAGTACGAAGCCGACGACGCCACGATGGGTCTCGTCTACGATCAAAGATTACGCATATCGACGTTTGGGTTATTTGGACCAGACCTCGGTGATATCGGCCGGTCGATCTCACGTTATGTCCTGGCAACGATGCCCGATCTGAAGGTGCGTCGAGTACTCGATCTTGGCTGTACCGTGGGTCACAACACCCTACCGTGGAAAGAAACTTATCCGGACGCGGATGTTTGCGGCATCGACGTCGCCGCGCCCTGCTTACGCTTCGCGCACGCACGAGCCAGATCCATCGGCGCCGCTGTCGATTTCAGGCAGATGAATGCCGTGGAACTACAGTTTCCAGATGAATCGTTCGATGTCGTTTTCTCGTCCATGTTTCTGCATGAGATTCCGAAAAAGGAAATTCCTCGCATCTTGAAAGAAGCCCATCGAGTACTGCGTCCCGGCGGACTCATGCTGCACATGGAGTTGCCGCCCGATGATCAACTCTCGGCATGGGATTCGTTCTATCTCGACTGGGATGGGCACTACAACAACGAACCTTTCTACCAATCCTTCCGCGCCTCAAAACTGCCCGCCCTCATCGAGACGGCCGGCTTTTCGCCACGTGACTACCTCCAAGCCGTCGTGCCCTCCTGGAACGCCATGGGCGAACATCGCTGGTTCGAAGCGATCCGCGAAAATAATGCAGTGAACTCCGATAAGACCGGGCGCCTAACGACGGGTGTTCGCTGGTTTTTCTTTGGAGCACGTAAAGCGGCTAAATCGGGAAAACGCGCTTGAGCCAGGGCCTGAGGCGCCTCGCGGGTTTCACGATCACCGCGGCCGACCCGGTTGCGACGGCGGCCAGCTACGCGTCGCAACTCGGATATGTCGTGAGCACCGAGGGTACCGTCACGCCGGTGAGAGCCGCGCAATGGGGCGCACCCAAGATGGCCGGCCGACGTTATGTCGAGATGCGCGTGGCGACATCGACAGGTCCCGGCAGCTTCGTACGATTCGTCGAGCAAATGCCTTTTGCGGGCATGCCGTTGCTGGGTCACGGCTGGAATGCGATGGAAGTGCTGTGCCAGAACCCATACGAACTGGCCAAAGATTTCGAAGGAGGCGCGTTCCGAGTGATCATCCCGCCTCGACCACTACCCTTCGACCCAGACCTGCATGCCATGCAGGTCATCGGTCCAGCGGGCGAGTTGATTTATTTCACCTCGCTACCAACGCACAAAACATTATTTGACTTACGCCCCGCTGAAACGCGCGTAGATGAGCCGTTCATCGCCATTCTGGGCGGCCCCGACATGGCAGCGATGCTGGGCTTTTATCGCGAAAAGCTCGCCACTGCTACGCTGCCACCCGCGTCAGTCAACGTACGCATCATCAATGATGAATTCGCGCTCGGCGATGATGCACGCGTCCCCCTCGGCATCGTCAAACTGCCACAATTTCATCTGATCGAGGTCGACGAGCATCCGCCCGCCTCACAGCCGCGACCAAGACGCGAAGGTGAACTCCCGCCGGGTATCTCGATGGTCAGTTTCGACGTCGGCGACATGGCCGACCCGCAGGCCGTTCAGGTCGTTGTGGGCGCTGCCGGCGAATGGCTCGAATTACCCGCACCAAAGTGACCGAAACCGACCGAGCACGGGACGTCTGAGACCAGTCTCGATTCGAGGAATTCCCACCACTCGCCTTGACTCACGCGAGTTCGCTCCCAGTCGCCATCTTTCTTGAGCGTGGCGAGCCCGGCCCGATAGCGACCGTAATCCGCCTCGGAGTCGAAGGCTGCCCAACACTCGAGCGTATAAATCTCGCCGATGACGGTCGTGAACCAGCGAACGCCGCGCACCATCGGCAAATCGCGATAAAACCAACTTTCGCGCTGCTCTAGCCACCGCCAAAAACCCGCCATGTCTTGTTGAGCGCGCGGGGTCAAACGCATGCGGTAGACGAGGTAAATCATCACAGCTCCCGGAGTTCTCATTGGAAGGATATCGGTAGGCATGAGTCTAACAGCGCGCTACAGTCGGACCATGATCGAACGAGTACCTTTCCACGGCTGGCGTGTGGTTCTAGCTGCGACCGTCGGTCTCGCCTGCGGCATCGCCACACTCGGCGCCTCCACGTTCAGCATTTTCGTTGGACCCATTCGACTCGAAACCGGCTGGTCTCAAAGCGCCGCGTTTGCCGCTCTGATCGCCGTGACCTTTGCCGCCGCCCTGATGTCGCCCTTGATGGGAGCCATCGTCGATCGTTTTGGTGCTAAACGAGTGATCCTGATCGGCTTCGTCTGCGAGATCTTGATCTTTGCATCGTTCGCACTTCAAGGACCCGATATCTGGAGTTTCTATCTACGCTACTTCTTGCTTTCCGTGTTTGCACTCGGAACGACCCACGTAGCGTTCGCTCGAGTCATCACTCTATGGTTCGATCGTCGACGCGGCCTTGCGCTCGGCATCGCCTTATCAGGGGTTGGCATTGGCGGATTCGTCTGGCCACTGTTCGTACAAGCCATGATCGAGGCACACGGCTGGCGCATCGCGTACTTACTGCTCGCGCTCGCCATTGGCGCTGTCGCACTGCCCACGGTTGGCTGGCTCTTGCGGGACGATCCTGCCAGTGTGGGTCAAAGACCCGACGGAGACCTCAGCGACACCATTGAGATCAGAGCCGCGCAACCCGTCACTGGCATGACCCTCGGCGAGGCCGTACGAACGAAAACGTTCTGGATCATTCTGATCACGTTCTTCGTTATCGGCTTTGCGATTCAGAGCGCACTCATGCATCTCGTGCCACTACTGACAAGTCGCGGGATATCGCCCATGGCTGCGGCGATGGCGCAATCGATGATGTTCCTGGCCGTCACGACAGGGCGTCTCGTCACCGGCTGGTTGATGGATCGATTCTTCGCGCCTCATGTTGCACTGGCGTTTTTGTTGGCTCCCATCGCGGGACTTGCGATGCTGGCGATGGATATTCCCGACGGACTCGCGGTCGTGGCAGCACTGATGATCGGTCTTGCCGTCGGTGCCGAAGTTGACGTCTTGGCTTATCTGAATAGCCGATACTTCGGGATGCTGCACTTCTCGCGGATCTACGGCAGCTTTTATGGGATCTATTCTTTGAGCGGCGGCGTTGGACCACTCGCGACTGCCATGATCGTCGAGCGCGGAGGCTACACGGCAGGGATGCTCACGCTCTCGGGGTTATTGATCGCCGGCTGCCTGGCTTTGCTCGCGTTCCCGCGCTTTCCAGAGACCTCAACGTCGGCGAAAGCGTAGTGCGAGATCGCCAAGGTGGGCGATCAAGGACAAGCTGAGCCAAAGCGCAATCTCAGTACTCGGCAGATCGAGTACCGCCGCACGCACGGCAAGCATCAAGCAGCCGCCCGACACGAAGTTGCCAATGGTGTCACGCCAGGGCAATCCGACTCGATGGCGCCGCCAGAGCCAATAGAAAAAAATCGTCTCGAGTACGACCAAGACCACGATCCACTCGAATAGGCGGCCGCTGGCGATCGCCTCCGCCAGAAAATCCGGCAACACGAGTTTAGCCGGGCGCGAAGCCGAGCAGCTGCGCGACGTCTTTGAAGAAGACCCGCACGTGCGCCATCGGACTTCGACGTACCAACTCCTTACGCATGTAGGATTCCCAGGTCAGTCGCTGCACGTCGGGATCACGGCACATCTTCACGAATTGTTCGCGGCGTCGATCGCTCGTATACCAGAACCGCTGCAAGAGACCGAGCACCCAGAACACGCGACCATGCGCCGCAAGAAATTCTTTGCGCGCTTTGCGTAACGCGTGAGCATTTCGTGTCGACAAAAATTGATCGATCGCTTTGGCGCACATTCGCCCACAAGCCATCGCGTAGTAGATGCCCTCGCCCGATGCCGGCGCGACCACACCCGCGGCATCGCCGGTCACGAGCACATCACGACCATTGTCCCAACGGCGCAAGGGTTTTAAGGGAATGGGTGCGCCTTCGCGACGCACGATCTCGGCCTCACCGAGACCCGCCACACGTCGCAAATCCCCTACTGCATGTCGAATCGAGAAACCCTTGATGGCAGTGCCCGCACCGGCGCTGATCGTCGACCCGTGCGGAAAAACCCAAGCGTAAAAATCAGGTGACAACTTCCCGTCGTAATAAACGTCGCAGCGCGAAGGATCGATCGACCCTTTCGGAGTGCGTAGGATCTCGTGATAGGCGTAGACGAAAGGAACCTCATCAGCGCCACTGATCGACTGTCTTGCCACTTCCGATCTGGCACCGTCAGCGCCGAGAATCACTCGCGCACGCACCGCAATCTCGGCGCCACCGGCTTTCGGTTCGACGATGACGATCGCATCGCCGTCTTCGTCGCGCTCGATTCGACGAAACGTAGCCTCGAGTCGTGTCGCGCCATGACGCGCTGCCCGCTCGCGTAACCATTCATCGAATGGCTCGCGATCGACCATGCCCACGTAGCCACCGTCGATCGGCATATCCACGCACTTTGCCGAAGGTGAAATCATTCGGGCGGAGTGGATTTTGGCAACCAGCAATTCATTGGGGATGTCGAATTCTTCGACCAGCTTCGGCGGGATCGCGCCGCCGCAGGGCTTGATCCGCCCCGCTCGGTCGACCAGTAGCACTCGCCAACCAGCACGCGCTAGATCATCGGCTGCCGTCGCACCCGAGGGTCCACCACCGATCACCACGGCATCGAATTCATCCATAGGATCACCCCCGACCCGCTTCGGTTACGTAAAGCGCGGAACGCTCTTGAAGATCGACCTCGACTAGGCCCGCGGTATCGTCGCGACTTAAGCGCACAGCGAAGACCGTAGCCCATACGAATAGTGCGGCCTCACCAACGAATACCACCGCGTATGCCAGTGGCACCGACTCGAAAATCCAGCGCGAGAGATCGACGAGGCCGGTGGCAGCCAAGCCACCCACGGCAAAAGCCATCGCCTGCGCGGCACCCCACAAGCCCATGCGAGTCCCCTCGCGACTCTCACGTCCGCGACCGACCAACCCCATCATGGTGCCGATAGCCGCGACCGCATAAGCGCCGTTTGCGAGCCCGAGTAAAAACACCGTGGGTCGTAATGGCCAGGCGGGACCGACGAAACCGGATACGGCGAGGGTGAGCAACATGCTCGCCGAAGCGATGCAGCCCCCGATCGTCCATAAGCGCAAGCGCCCTACTTTCGCTTTAGCACCGACCGTACACACGAGCGCGACCAATATCATGCCGATCAAGGTTCCGGAGCTCATCAGGCCCGATAGGCGTGTCGATTCGGCCGGCGACAAACCAAAAACGGCACCAGCGAACGGCTCGAGAACGAGATCTTGTGCGCTGTAGGCCAGCATCGAAATGAACACGAAACTCGTCAGTCGTCGTGAGTGAGACTCACGCCAAACCGCGCGCAGCGCCTCAAAAAATCCGCTTTCGTCACGGCGCAGCGTGACTGCACCGGCGATCTGACGAGCAATGGGCGACTCGAGACCGCGGGTCGCGACGACTGTCACGAGAAAGGCCGCTGCCGCCACCACTGCCGTCATCTCGACTAATCGAGTCAAAGAAAACGGCTCCAACATTTTTCCGGCGAGAATCGTCGTAACAATGAAGCCGCCGATCATCATCACCCAGGTCACCGTAGCGGCTGCAGCGAGGCGTGTTTGGGCCACACTTTTCGACAGCAACACCAGCAAGGCCGTGCCGCAAGCGCCGACTCCGCCGCCAATGATCAGAAAGGCCACCACTGCGAGGGCAAGACCAGCCCAGAACTGACTGGCCATCATGGCCGTTGCCAGTGATGCGAGCACGGCACCGAGCCCGAGCACTCCCATGCCGCCGATGATCCACGGGGTTCGACGCCCACCGATATCCGAGCTATAGCCCAAACGCGGTCGAAGAATTTGAACGAAGTAATGCAGCGCAACGAGTGCGCCGGGAATCATCGCAGGCAAGGCCAACTCGACGACGAGCACGCGATTGAGCGTCGAGGTGGTGATGACCACGATGGCACCGATGGCCGCCTGCACCAGCCCTAAGCGGAATATCCCAAACCAACCCAAGGGTTGTGGATTCATGGCAAATCACCGAGTGCGAAGGCGCTCACCATCATTCCAGCCACGTAGAGCGGCACGCCGAGCGCGTTATACCAAACGTCAAGCTCCGCTGGACGCTGCAATAAGCGTCGCATCATCAGCACTTGGCCGACGAGTAACGCCGCAATTAAAGCCGCCTGTAGCGGGCGCGACCAAAGAAACAGCAAGGCGATGACGGCCACTTGGGCGGCGATCATCACGGCACAGGCTACTCGGGCGGCCACATCGACACCGAGGCGCACCGGCAACGAACCGACGCCCATACGTCGATCGCCCTGTACCGACTTGAAATCATTGAGCGTCATGATGCCGTGTGCACCGACGCTGTAGAGCAGCGCGATCACTACGATCTCGATTCTCGGCAAAGCCCCCGTCATCACCACGACGGCCGTCAGCCACGGCACCCCTTCGTAGCAGAGGGCGACCGCCGAGTTGCCCCACCACCCATTGGTCTTCAACCGAAAGGGCGGTGCGCTGTAGGCCCAGGCGAGCGCCATACCGAGCAAAGACGCCGCGAACACCCATGGCCCCAACTGGTAGGCCACGAATAAGGAGACACCGGTCCAGAAGATCGCGATGTAGAGCCCCCAGAAACCGGGCAAGCGACCCGAAGGAATGGGACGACGAGGCTCGTTGATCGCATCGACGTGACGATCGAACCAATCGTTGACGGCTTGGCTCGTACCGCAGATCAACGGGCCTGCGAGGAAAACGCCCGCGGCGATCAGCCCCCAGCGACCATCCGAGGACACGCCAGAGGCAACGATGCCGCACAAGAACGCCCACATGGGCGGAAACCAGGTAACGGGCTTAAGCAACTCCAGCATGGCGGAGCTCGCGGGAATCCGCAGAGTCCAAACGCTGCTTGCCGGACGTGCCATGGCTGCAACATAGCCATGACACTATATAGTGTCAATCTGTATTTACACCCGCCTCATCCAGATCGCCGAGCCCGTAGCGCCGCAACTTCACGTAAAGACTCTGTCGCGACAAGCCCAGCATTTCGGCCGCCGAGGCACGGTTGTCGGCCGTCAACTCCAAAGCGGCCTCGATGCACAAGCGTTCGATCACATCCGTGGTCTCGCGCACGAGTTCCTTGAGGGAGACACGTCCCACAAGCTCGGTGAGCTGCTCGACCGAACGAGGCAGCTCACGACCCGGTCGCGCCTCGGTTCCGCGGCGACGATCCACATTGCGAATAGCGAACCCGTAGATCGGCTCGGCGGATGTACCGACCCCCACCGCCGAAATTTCGACTTCGGCAGAGGAACCGAGCTCGCCACGCACGCTCGTAGCGAACAATCGTACGGTGCCGTGTTGCTTCAAGTTGGCGAGCAAGACGCCAAGGTCAACCCCGGGTCGACCGAGCCAACGCTCGAGCGATTCATTGCGGGCCTGCTCCTCGGTCGCGAGTTGCGCCAAATCCAGAAAAGCGCGGTTGCAACCGAACACGCGACCATCGCCATCGGTCACGACGAGCGCGTCCGGCAGCGCGCGCACGATGTCGGCGAGCCGCATCGGACTCTCGACCTGCGCTGCCACAGGCGCTGTCACTGGTGTGATGCGCAGCAGGACATGCGAAACATTCTCTTGGCGAAACAAAGCACCGGCGATGCGTTGCTCGCCATTATCCGAGGCGAAGCGAACGCGTAGTACATCCGCGCGGCCCGTCGTGCGTAGAGCCGTGAGCCAGTCGAGAAAAGCCCGCAGTGACGCGGGCTTTAGTGCATCACCAAATGTCTGCCCCACGAGTCGTTGCGGTGTTCCACCCAACAACTTGGCCGCTCCTGAATTGAGATCGACGACCTTCTGCGTGGCCGCATCGATAATCAAAATCGGATCTGTGCTCGATTGCAGCAAGAGTCGATAGCGCGTCTCGGCTAATCGCAGCCGCGAGTAGTCGCGCTCCAAGGATTGCTCGGCTTCAATCAAGCGCTGCTGCAACTCTGCCAAACCGCGAAGATCGCGCCCCACCGCAATCCTAAGGCCATCGGCACCGAGTGCTCGCAAGCTGTAGCTAATCGGGATGGTGGTACCGTCGCGACCCGGGTGATTGAGTTGTCTGGCCGCTAAATCTGCCGCTTCGCCATCCGCGAGCAACATGCGAACTTTCGGTTCGCTCTCGCCGGTCACCACCTCGGTAAAGGGCTTGCCGATCCAGTCGGCATCCAGGTCGGCGGAGAGACCTGCCTGACCCATGGCGATATCTTTGATGACACCCCGACGATCAATGATCAGCGCAATATCCGCTGCAGCCATGATGACGGTTGCCACCGTCTCGGCATCGAGATCACTCAGGGCCTTCCTTGGCGCCTTGAACTTTTTCACATTTTTTCGACCGCGTCAGTTCCCTTGACTCATCAACTCCAGCAATCGTTCCGCCTGCAAGACGGCGTCTCGTCCGTCCGTCGCCGTGGCATCTGCACCCACCAAAGCAACCCTGTCGGGATGTCCGGCGAACGGGTGGCCGCCCACCATGATGCGAACTGCCCGATTCAGCGACTGACGTCGAATCTGTCGAATGATGAGGGCGAGAGGCTCCATTTGTTCTGGTGCGCTGATGGATAGCCCGACCACCGCGAACCATTCGTTTTTGGTTAGCGCGAGTATATCCCGCTCTTTGGCGCCCGGTGCATCCCAGATGTCCCAGCCTGCCCGACGCAGCATGTCACCGACGATCTGCGTACCAAAAACATGTTGCTCGCCCGGCAGCGCCACGAATAGGGCGCGGTGCCCGGACTTCGCCGTCACACTCTCGCCACCTTCGGCGTTTTCGCTAATTTGATGCGCCAATTGCTGTAAGCGGCGCAGACCGAGCGTCACGGCGACGAAGTCGACCTGATCGCGCTCCCACATCACGCCCAATTTCCTTGCAACCGGCGCCAGCAGATCGAGATAGACCACCTCCGGCGGCATGCCGAGGTAGAAAAGGCCCTGAAGATAGGATGTCGCTTCAGCCATCTGGCCCGAGATAACGAGCTCAGTCAGGTGCCCGATTTCAGCGAGACCCGGGCGAATTGCAACAGAATGGTCACAGGCTGCATCCGAGGCACGCCCTCGATGAGCGAGCACCAACCGCGGGATCACCTCGCCCTCGATGGTGCGAAGTAGCTTGAGACGACCACCCTCGGCGGTCGATGAGATCGTGAAGTCAGTCATGCCGTCATCCTCGACCAGGGCCGAGCCTATGCTCGATGCCTGTTTGGCCCCCGTCCGCGCGACGACTTCCGTGTACCGTTTGAGAGGGTGGTTTCCATGAGTCCCCTCTCGCTTCGTCGCAGACTGACACATATAGACGCCAAAACCCTAATTTGTCAATTTGACTAGACGTAAACCTAAATTGACATTCAGCGCCCTCTTTAATACATTCGGGCTGAATCCGTGGTGCGAGACCACCCATGCCCGATGCCTCACCGCCCCCTGTGGGCCGACCGCTATACACCACCGAGGAGCGCGCCCGCCGCGACCGTTCGGTGTGGACGGTCGTGCAAGGCATTCTTGCGCCACTGCAATTGATCGCTTTCCTGGTGAGCGTTTGGTTGGTCCTGTCCTTTTTGCAGACCGGCGAAGGCGCAACGGCAGCGACGATCTCCATCGTGATCAAGACACTGTTCCTCTACGCCATCATGGTCACGGGCGCTATCTGGGAAAAAGAAGTCTTCGGTGTCTGGCTGTTTGCGCCGAGCTTTTTTTGGGAAGACGTGGTCAGCATGGCGGTTATCGCCCTGCACACCGCCTATCTCTACGTCATGCTGACCGGCGCGCTGCCCTTGCGCGAACAAATGTGGCTCGCACTCGTGGCTTACGGCACTTACGTCGTCAACGCGCTGCAATTCTTTTACAAACTGTATCTCGCAAAGCGCGCTGCGGCATCACAGCTACGCGGCCTTGACACCACCGCCTCCAGCGCGGCGATGGAGCCGAGCGCATGATTCGTCAAATTTTGACGGATCCACGTTTTCTACCGTTCGCCGATGCGGCGAGTAACGACCTGCCGCTTGGTCGTTTATTGCGACTGGCCTTGTTCCAAGTATCGGTTGGACTTGCGCTCGCTCTGCTGAACGGCACACTCAATCGCATCATGATCGTCGAGTTGAACGTGCCGGCGTGGCTAGTCGCGACCATGGTCGCACTGCCCTTGTTGTTCGCTCCGTTTCGCGCACTGCTCGGTTACAAATCGGATCACTATCGCTCGATCCTCGGCTGGCGCCGCGTGCCCTACATCTGGCTCGGCACCATGCTGCAGTTCGGCGGCCTCGCCATCATGCCGTTTGCGCTACTCGTGCTAAGCGGAACGGGCCGCGGCTCGATCGTCTACGGTCAAATTGGTGCAGCGCTCGCCTTTTTGTTGGTTGGCGCCGGTTTGCACACCACCCAAACGGCGGGCCTTGCGCTTGCAACCGATATCGCACCCGAGAAATCGCGCCCGCGTGTGGTTGCGTTGATGTACGTCATGCTGCTCATTGGCATGGTTGCCGCATCATTAGCTTTCGGATGGCTTTTGAGCGGACGGTATACGCACCTACTTTTGATTCAAATCATTCAAGGCGCGGCCTTCGTCACCTTCGTCTTGAACATCGTTGCCTTGTGGCGCCAAGAAAAGCGCGATCCCGCACGCGGACGCGATACCTCACCCGTCCCGGCTTTCGGTCAAGCATGGCGTCACTTCACAGCACCCGCACATACGCGTCGCCTGCTGCTCGCCGTTGGCTTAGGTACTGCCGCTTTCAGCATGCAAGACGTGCTGCTCGAGCCTTACGGTGGCCAAATTTTGAAGATGAACGTGGGTGCTACGAGCCTGTTGACGGCATTGTCAGCGGGCGGTGCGCTAGTCGCCTTTGCGCTCGCAGCCCGTCAATTACAACGCGGCGCAGATCCGATGCGGGTCGCTGCCATGGGTGCACTCGTCGGCGTCTTGGCGTTCGTGTCTGTCGTATTCGCCGAGCCGATCGGTTCGCCCTGGCTCTTTCGTCTGGGTGCAGTGCTCATCGGCTTTGGCGGTGGCCTTTTCTCCGTCGGCGGACTACTCGCTGCGATGGCGCTACAACGCAGCGACCACGGGCTTGCGCTGGGCGCGTGGGGCGCCGTGCAAGCCACCGCCGCAGGTCTTGCCATCGCTGGCGGCGGTGCCGCAGCCAATCTCATTGGCGCCCTCGCGACGAGCGGTGCGCTAGGCCCAGCGCTGATATCGCCGGCCACGGGATACCTTTTCGTTTATCACATCGAGATCGCGCTGCTGTTTGCAGCGTTGATCGCTATTGGACCGCTCGTACGCTCGAGTCAATTCCGTTCGCCACCAAGCACGCAAGGTTTGGGGCTGGCGGAATTACCGGGCTGAAGAGCATCGACGACGTTTCGAAGGACTGATCGAGTCAGGGAGCAAGCAAATGGAAACTGGCGGATTGACGAGCTATATCGACTTGGCCCAGATCGCCCTCTATGGGTTCTGGATTTTCTTTGCAGGTTTGATTTGGTACCTGCACCGCGAGGATAAGCGCGAAGGCTATCCCCTCGATTCGGAGCGCTCCGATCGCACGGGTGGACGAGTTCGCGTGGAAGGATTCCCCGCTGTGCCGTCACCAAAAACCTTCTTACTCGCTGACGGCAGCAGTGTTCAGGCGCCATCGGCCGCAACGGCTGATCGTCGTCCGATTGCCGCCTCGCCACTTGGTCACGGTGAGGGTGCAGCGCTACAGCCGACGGGAGATCCGATGCGCGATGGCGTTGGCCCGGCCTCTTATGCGAATCGCGCCAATGTGCCCGAGCGCATGATCGACGGTACTCCAATGATCGTGCCGATGCGCACGCTCAGCGGCTGGCGTATCAATCGTCGCGATCCGGATCCGAAGGGCATGACGGTCGTCGGCTGTGATGGCGCGGCCGCCGGACAAATCACCGACGTGTGGGTCGACAAAGCCGAACCACAGATTCGATATCTCGAGCTGCAATTGACGGCAGGCGGTCACGTGCTCGTCCCCTATGGTTTCGTCAAATACAGCGGCGGAAAAGTTCATGTGAATGCCATCACTGGCGCACAGTTCGCTCACGTACCGCGTACGGCGAGCGGCGAACAAGTGACCCGTCTCGAAGAAGACAAGATCACGGGCTATTACGGTGGCGGCACGTTGTACGCAACACCCGACCGTTTAGGCCCGGTGCTGTAAGGACTGCTCATGAGCACAAGAGCCGTCTTCTCTGAGCACGATAGCGAACCGGTACACGGACTGCCCGGTGTGTTGCCTGCGGGCGAACATTTGGTTTGGCAGGGGGCGCCAGACTGGCGCTCCCTCGCCTTGAACGCGTACCACGTTCGCTCACTCACGCTGTATTTCAGCGTGATGGTGCTCGCGCGGGGCGGCTACTTGTGGCTTGAGGGTGCCGAGTTGATCGATGCCCTCACCGGCATGTTGGGACCGGCGATGTTTGCAGGCATTGCGCTTGCCATCATGACCGGCATTGCGATCCTCTCGGCACGCAGCACGGCGTACACGATCACAAGCAAACGCGTGGTGATTCGACAGGGCATCGCGCTTGAGAGCACGATCAACCTGCCCTTTGCGGTCATCGAGTCGGCTGCGATCAAGCAGCGTCGCGATGGCAGTGGTGATCTCGCGCTGACGTTAACAAAGCCGCACCGAGTTTCTTATGTGTGGCTGTGGCCACACGTGCGGCCTTGGCACTTGCTGCAACCGCAACCGTCGTTGCGATGCTTGAGCGATGCCGAGGCGGCCGGCGAGCGCTTAAGTCGCGCCTTCGATGCCGCCGTGCCGGAGGCTCGTCGCTCAGGATCATCCGTCGCCGGCGATGCGGAACTCGCCACGTGAGTCACGATCATCATCAAAACGATCCACCGAAACCGCTACTGATTGGAGCAGCGGTTTTGATGATCGGTTCTTTGTTGATCGCCTACTTTGGCAAGGGCAGTCAATTCAGCCAAGAGCTGATGCCCGAGGCGCGAGTCGTCGCGGCCTATGACGTTCGTTTACTCAAAAACGACGACGGCACGATCGCCGCCTATACCAGCACCGGCGTACCGCTTGAGGTTTTGAGCATCGAGAAGGCCGGTTTCGTCAGCGGCGTGCTTCGCGGTTTCGCCCGCGGTCGCTCACTGACAGACACGCCTGCCGATGTGCCCTATCGACTGATTCGCTATACCGACGGGCGCTTCGTTCTCGAAGATACCGGTACTGGCGAGCGAGTGGCGCTCGACGTCTTCGGTCCGACCAACGCCGAGACCTTCGCGCGCCTGTGGCGCGCAAGCGATCGAGCTCGACTGGCAGGGTCCTGACCTCGTGCAGCGGCAGCTCGCTCCATGAGCTGGTCTCTGCAGATCGCGCCGGCGCTGGCAGCTGTTTTTCTTTGGTGGGGCCTCACCGGACTCATTGCCTGGCTGGTCGGAAAACCGACCGCGACCTACCGTCTGCTCATGCTCGGCGCGAGTGTCGTCGCCCTCGCCTCTCTCGCCACGATCACCCAGGTAGCGACTAGCGCGACATCCACCGGCGCGTGGCTCGGATTTATCGGCGCGCTCGGCCTCTGGAGCTGGATCGAAACCAGTTTCCTCACCGGCTGGATCACCGGCCCTCGCAAAACTCTGAGACCGGGCGGCGCAACCGGTTGGCGTCATGCCTTCGATGCCGTCGCGGCTATCCTCTGGCATGAACTCGCCATCATTATCGTGGTCGGTATCGTTGCGCTGATCTCGATCAGCGCTCAAAACAAAATCGCGCTCTATACGCTGCTGCTCTTATGGGTGATGCGCAGCAGCGCAAAGCTCAATCTGTTTCTCGGCGTACGAAATCTCGGCGAAGTTTTTCTCCCCAAGCATCTAGCGCATCTCGTGGGCTACTTGCGCCAACGAACCATGAATCTGCTGTTTCCTTTCTCGATTGCGCTCGCTTCGCTACTGGCATGGCAGCTCGGTGATCGAGCACTGTCAGCAGAATTACCGTTCGAAGCCGTCGGCTACAGTCTGCTCGCCATGCTCGCCGCACTAGCCTTATTCGAGCACTGGCTCATGGTATTGCCGATTCCCGCCGATCTTCTGTGGCGATGGAGTCTTGCGAATCGACGCGGCACTCAACACGACTGGAGCAGCAACCGATGAAGATCGACGATCCAGCGGCGCTGCGTGCCCTCGCCGTCAGCGAACTGCCCGCACTCAGCGCGCAGCTACGTGATGAACTAATTCAAAGCGTTGCCGCCAGTGGCGGGCACCTCGCATCTGGGCTTGGCACGATCGAGCTCGCCGTTGCGCTGCACTACGTTTACGACACTCCGCGCGATGCGCTGGTCTGGGACGTGGGGCATCAAGCTTATCCACACAAAATGCTCACTGGTCGTCGCGAGAAACTCTCGACGATCCGTCGCCGCGGCGGAATCTCAGGCTTTCTCAAGCGCGATGAGAGTCCGCATGACGCCTTCGGCGCGGGCCACTCGAGCACTTCGATCAGCGCAGCGCTCGGCATCGCGGTCGCCAATCGCCGCTTAGGGGTCAAAGGTAAGGCCGTCGCCATCATCGGAGACGGTGCACTCACAGCGGGCCTCGCCTATGAGGCACTGCATCACTCAGGCGGACTCGGTGAGGATTTGCTCGTCATCCTGAACGACAATGGGATGTCGATTTCGGAGAACGTCGGTGCCCTCGCGCGTCACTTAGGGAACATTGCCGCTGATCGTATTGCGACCCCTGGCGCGCTCTTCGAGGCGCTCGGCTTCGATTACAGCGGTCCCGTCGATGGTCACGATGTCACAGGCCTCGTCGATCAATTGCAGCGTCTGCACTCACGCAAAGGACCCCAACTGCTGCACGTCTTGACCCGCAAGGGATCGGGTTACGAGCGTGCCGAGAACGAACCGATCAAATATCACGGCGTAACGCCGTTTGATCCGACGCTCGGACTCGGTGGCACGTCGGCAACCCCGCCGGCGCCGACCTATACGCAAGTCTTCGGCGACTGGTTGTGCGAAATGGCACAACATGACCCGAAGTTCGTGGTGATAACCCCGGCGATGCGCGAAGGCTCGGGTCTAGTGCGATTTGCCAAAGAATTCCCCGATCGATACTTTGACGTTGGTATCGCAGAGCAACACGCGGTCACTTTTGCAGCAGGCGTTGCGACCAAGGGGCTCAAACCGATCGTCGCCATCTATTCGACCTTTTTGCAGCGCGCGTTCGATCAAATGGTGCACGACGTCTGCCTGCAAAATCTTCCGGTGTTATTCGCTATCGATCGCGGCGGTCTCGTCGGGCCTGACGGCGCAACCCACAACGGCGGACTTGACCTCACGTATCTGCGCTGTGTGCCGGGCATGACGGTGATGACTCCAGCAGATGCGCATCAGCTGCGAGCCATGTTGCGCACGGGCCTCGAATTAGACGGCCCCTGCGCCATTCGCTATCCGCGCTGTGCCGCGCACGCAGCGCTGACGCCTGCTCGCGCACTCGAGGTAGGCGATCTATCAGCGACGCTACCCGCCCCTATCGCGGTCGGACGCGGCTCGTGGTGCCGTCGCGGCTCGGGTATCGCTTTGATCGTGTTCGGCACTTTGCTAGAGACGGCGCATCAACTCGCCGAGTCGATCGATGCGAGCGTCATCGATATGCGGTTTGTGAAGCCGCTCGATGAAGCCCTATTACTAGAGGTTGCCAAGCAACACTCGTTGCTCGTAACACTCGAGGAGAACGTCATCGCTGGCGGAGCCGGCTCGGCGGTCATGGAATGTCTCGCTCGCGCGGGTCGCGAAGCGACGGTGTTACCGCTCGGTCTGCCCGATGCCAATCTCGAGCACGGCACGCGCGACGAATGCTTGCGCGAAGCGGGCCTTGATCTTCAAGGTCTATTCAATGCAATCGCAAGGCACGCAGCAGCAATGCCCAATACGACTCGCGGCGGCCGCCGTGGTGGCCTCGATAGCAACATGATGTTCAACGGCGTCACACGGTCGCTGACGCGCTTCAAGCTCTTTTAACGAAGTTACGCCGTCTGACGTAGCGCTTCAGGTAAGCGAAACCGCAGCGTCTCGACGATTCCCGGTAGCTCGCGAATGCTGCCGGCACCGAGTCTTTGCAACTTCTGACAAACGCCTTGCACGAGATGCTCCGGCGTCGAAGCGCCGGCCGTCACACCCACATGCTCAACGCCATCGAGCCAAATGAGCTCAATCTCGTCGGCATGCTCGATGAGCCTCGCCGGCACACCATGATCGGCTGCCACTTCTTGTAGCCGGTTGGTATTGGAACTATTGCGCGCACCGACCACGATGACGAGGTCAACCCGTTTTGCGAGTTGCTGCACGGCACGCTGTCGGTTTTGAGTGGCGTAGCAGATGTCATCGAGTCCAGGTCCCACGATATCCGGGAATCGATCGCGCAAGGCGGCAATCAATTCGCGCGTATCGTCGAGTGAGAGTGTCGTTTGCGTCACATACGCAACCGGGGTAGAGGCCGGGATCGATAGCGCGTCGATTTCTTCGATCGTACCGACGACATGTACGGGCCCACTCACCGAGCCTCGCGTGCCCTCGACCTCTTCGTGTCCCGCATGTCCCACCACGATGATGGTGTAGCCACGCTGCGAGTAACGATCGGCCTGAAGATGCACTTTCGTCACGAGCGGACAGGTTGCATCGATCACCTGTAGGTGACGTCGACTGGCCTCTTCGACCACCGATTTCGCCACGCCATGCGCGCTAAATACGGTGACGGCACCTTCGGGGATATCGGCGATGTCATCGACAAAGATGGCGCCCCGCGTCGCGAGGTCGCGCACGACATGTCCGTTGTGGACGATCTCGTGATAGACGTACACCGGAGCGCCGAAGCGCTCGAGTGCTTGCTCGGCAATGTCCACCGCCCGCGCAACACCCGCGCAAAAGCCGCGGGGTTGTGCGAGCAGGACGTTCATCAACCCGCCACGTTCAACGCTGCGAGCGTCGAGCGCGAGGGTTTGACCACCTTGGCAGACTTCGCTGCGGGTGCCGCAACAGGAGCTGCCGCCGGCGCAGCCGCGCCCGCATCAGCCGCTGCCTCGGCAGCTTCGGCCGTTTCAGCAGCCGGCGCCGCTTCGGTCATTGGCTTAGCACGCTGCAACTCGGGGTAATCTTTGGCCATGCTCTGACCAAAATACGGCTTGTAGACACCCTGGTGGCAGGTCTGGCAGTTGATCTTGGCGACATCACCCGTCGGGCCTAAGCGGTGATCCGGGAAGGTGTTCGTCAGCGGTACGAGATACTCGTTGTTCAGCTGACGCGCCATCCGGATGCCATGCCAAGCCACCGTACGTTGCGGACGGCTCTCCGACCACTCACCCCATGCGCGGGAGTTGTGGCAGTAGGTGCAGTTGACGCCCAAAGAATTAGACATGTGCACCATCAACGAGTAAGTCCACTCCGCCTGCTTGATCGAGGACCGATTACCCGAAGGCAAGGCGGTCGTCGTCCCAACGCGGATCGGCTGATCGCCCAGCAAGAACGGCGAATACGGATCGAACGGCAAACTCGAATGCGCGATCGTGGTGGTACCGAGTGCCGTCACGGGCGTGTTCTGCCCCGCATTGGCACCGATAGACGCCTTCTCGCGACCCGTACCGGGATCTGTGAACCAAACATACGACGGCACAGGCTGGCCACGATGACAGGTGTGACAAGTCACACCGGTATCTTTGACGTGCGCCTGATAGTTGCTGTTGATGTCACGAGTCATCTTCAGCATGCTGCGGGCGACCTTGTACTGGTACTTGCTCTCGTCGGCGTAGTTCTCGCCGTTGTGACAGTACGTGCAGTTTTTCTGGTCGGCCGGAGCCACCCACTCGGTCATCGAGAGCATCACGCGCGTGAATTCACCGATACTCAGATCGGAGAGCACTTGCACGTTTTGGTAGATGTCCTTCGCCAACGGACCCGACGTATCGGCTGCCGGCTGGATGTTGCCAATTTGATTTTTCGCCGCGACCTGCTGCAGCAAGCGCGGGTTGTATACCTGCTCCATGCCCGTGCCGCGATAACCGACCTGCACCGTCTCGACGGGCGGACGTTCACCACAACCAGCAAGGAAGCCGAGGCTGACGATGCTCGCCAGCAGCAGTTTCAATCGTGTGTTCATTGCGCAGCTCCCGTAGCAATGGCCGGGTCAGGCAGCACTTCGAAGGTCGCCGGATACGCCGGTGCCACGCCGTGCTTCACGGCCCACAGATACCAGTTGTCGACCACGGTGCCCGTCAGCAGGATGCCGATGCCACCCGTGAGGGTGCACAGCACGGCAAACCACCAAGCCCAACGGTGGATCGATTCCATCGTCGCGTTGAAGCCCATCGTCCAGCGCCAGAACAACGCAGCACGCTCAGAGGCCGTACCACGATCGAGCGTTTGCTCGATTTCGCGTTCACCGCCGTACTTCGAGACCGCCATGATGGTGCCTGCGTGCATCGCGAACAGCAGCACTGAGCCATACAGAAACACGATCGACAACGCGTGGAACGGGTTGTAGAGCAGGTTGCCGTAGCGCAGCGAGAACGCAGCCGTCCAATCGAGATGCGCGAAGATGCCAAACGGCACCGACTCGGACCAGCTTCCCATCAACAAGGGTCGGAAGAAGCCGAGCACCAAGAACAGCCAGATCGCCGAGGCGAAAGCCCAAGCGACATGCGTGCCCATTTGGTGTTTGCGTGCGAGTCGGTACGTTCGTACCCACCACAACATGATGGACATCGTCAAAAAGAATCCGGCCATCAAATACCAGCCGCCGTCTTTCAGCGGTGGCAGACGAAGACCGTATTCCGGCGCAGGCGGTTCAAGCGCAAGCCAGAACAACTGACGCACGAACTGCACCGGATCCCAGCCGACGGAAGCCCACATGTTGAGACCGATGATCTCGAAAGCGAGCAAACCGAAGACCAGCGACGCCAATCCCGTCGCACCGAGATAGAACGGACCGATCTGGGCATCACCGATCTTGCCGAGCCAGTAGCTCGCGCTCGCGTGAGTGCCACGTTTCCACAGACCTTGCGGGTCGTGTGGGACTCCTGGGTAATGAGGTGCTTCGACCTGTACCCGCGTGAACAAATTTTGATAGTCAGCCATGGGTCGTTACCTCAATTCCACATAGGCAGGTTTAACCACCACGCCCACCAATCTGGCCAGCTTCGAGTCCAGAACGGACCACTGACGACGATACAGATCGCACTCCAGACGCCGGCGTTGATCGCTGCGAGCAAGCCAAAGCGATGGATACCGAGCGTGCCGACGGAATAACCGATGTTGTCGCGGAAGAAGCTGTTCTCGTGCTCGGCCGTTTTCACGACCTGACCCTGCTTGGGGTTGATCGCCGAGAGCACCAAGCCACCGTGCAAGGCCAACGCCAACGTCGTTGTGAAGAAGAACGTCACAGCGACCATGTGCGCAGGGTTGTAGTGGAAATGCAGATATTGGTAAGCCACGTTCGACACCCAGTCGAGGTGACTGTAGATGCCGTAGGGGAAAGCGTGACCCCAAGCCCCGAGCAACACGGGCCGAATCACCTGCAAGGTGACGTAAGCCAGAATCGCGCTCGCGAACGCAACGGGGACGTGATATCCCATGCCGAGCTTGCGGCAGATCTCCACCTCACGCAGCGCCCAAGAAGAGAATGCACCGATCGCGCAGATCGTCACGATCTGCCAGATACCTCCCTCGGCGAGCGGCGCGAGCCCGAGACCATATTTGAGGTCTGGTGGCGCGACGTTGATCTGCCAAAGATTCCAGGTTTGTAATCCCGTGGTGTGGTCACCTAGCGCAGCGCCGTACACGAGCAACGCCGTGCCGAGCAGTGCGAAGAAGGCCGTCGTTACGCCGAAAAAGCCGACGTAGAACGGACCGACCCAGAAATCGAACAGGTCGCCACCGACCAGGGTCCCACCGCGGATACGGTATTTTTTTTCGAAGTTAAGCATCGCCATGACTATTCCCCGTCTTGAGGGTCGTCGTTAAATCTCGCCAGCAGCCGACCGCGTTAGGCGGCGGACAAAATCCGAAGACTTCGCCGCCGCCTTCCGCGTTCCGGAATTAGTTCCCGGAAGGCAGCGGAGCGTTGTGTTGAACGCTGGCCACTGCTTGACCGCCCGGTCCCGGCCCTTCGAGCCAGAACGCGTACTTGCTGGTCAGCATCACGAAGTGATTCACCATGATGATGGTGAACACGAAGATCGCCATCGCGACCAACGCACGACGCGGGTCGAAGAGCATCCATATACGCCACATGTTTGTGTACTCCTAAAAATTACGAATCAGAACCAGGGCTGCCATTGCCAAATCAGGAAATGGGCAACCGCTGAAACAACCAGGAATCCCAAGAAGCTCGACATGTAGAGCGAGTGGAATGCCTTGGCCTCATCGGCCGTAAGTCCAGAAAGACTTGCCATTGCTAATCACCTCCATAGACAGTTTTCTCAACACCGCGCACTCCCGCGCGGAAGGGATTGACGACGCAGATCGAAACCTGCGCCCGACAATACTTTCCCCCCGTCCTCAAGCGGCACGCCCCGCAGCGAGCTCCGCCCGCGTGCGTGCAACGCGAGCCGCCGTGACACGCTCCTCTCCCGCTGCACGCGCAGCGATCTCGGCGAGATCGCGCAGACGTTTGGCGGCAGAGATGCGTACCAAATAGGGTTCATTGGCCACGTGCTCATCGAGCAAGCGCAACGCCTCTTCGTCCCACACACTCGCTTCGCGGGCTTGGCGCGCCGGAGTCGGGTCGACTTTGTCCATGTCCGTGGCGAGCGGCAGGATGTGGAACAACGCGTCAAAGAGCGCGTTACAAACTTCCTGCACTAAATAAGTGGCACCGGCATAACCCATAAAGGGTGTTCCCGTATGACGACGAATGATCGCGCCAGGGAAAGAAGCCGGAATGTACATTGAACGAGGTCCGAGCTCGGCCAGGTACATACGCTCGTTATAGCTACCGAATAACACGAGGGGGGTTTTCTCGCGTACCGCTTGACGTACGGCCGCGTTGTCGGGCTTGACTCCGGGCCGTCGCGCATAAGAGAACATGCACGGCAGACCGAGCTCGGATTCGAGGAAGTGGCGTACGCCACGTGCGTAGGTCTCGCCGGCTACGATGGCGAAACTCGCGGTGCCGAAGAAATCCTGTGTGACAGAGCGCCACAGGTCCCACAGCGGTTTGATCGTAGTCAGTTTCTCGCGCTCGATGAACGGCTCCGGGTCTAGGCCCGTGAGCTCGCCGAGCGCACGTAAAAATTTGGTGGTGCTATGCAAACCGATCGGCGCTTGTAGCCACGGTCGCTCCATGCCCTCGCACAGCATCTTGCCGTATTCGCGATACATGCAGATGTTGACGTCGGCATCGGCTAGCTTTGCGATCTCGGCTAAATGACTGCCGAGTGGGAATACGAGATTGATTTCTGCGCCCATGCCCTCGATCAACCGCCGTATCTCGGCAAGATCGGAGTTCATGTTGAACATGCCGTAGGCAGGTCCAATGATATTCACGCGCGGCTTGTAGCCTGGCGCTTTACCCATCTCGCGCTCACGCGGCGCAGGCGGCACTTTCTTCGGTCCGAATTCGGTCCACAGCCACCACAACGCACGGTTGGCACACTGCCACTGATCTTCATCGATCGTGCGCGGCAAGAAACGTTTGATGTTGGTGCCCTCGGGCGTGACACCACCACCGATCATCTCGGCGATGGACCCGGTGACCACCACGGCAGGCAAATGCGGATCGAGCACTTTATGAGCGCGCTTCATCGCGCCTTCCGTGCCGTGCTGCCCGAGCTCTTCCTCCGCGATACCGGTGACCACGACCGGCAACTCATGCGGCGGCAAGCCATCGGTGTAGTGCAACACCGAAGT
>Ga0208788_1000112_pt1 | contig 41262 bp, 41 predicted proteins | sample Wag4_2014_7_11_3_FD_187363 | JGI IMG/M metagenome (GOLD analysis project Ga0208788, IMG submission 187363) | Fresh water mixed with fracking chemicals microbial communities from Ohio, USA - Utica-2 Time Series FC 2014_7_11 (SPAdes) (version 2) ... | reverse complement strand
CAATGAGTTCCTGGCGCTCGCGAGCAATAAGGGAAGCTTCGCTGTCTCGTTGCGAACTGACCGAGACGTATTCGCCAATAGCCATCGACAACGATCCAGCGATGATGCCGGCTACGCCGGCAATCAGAATCGCGCTCAGGTCCGAGGTCGCAGCCGCAACGCCAATGACGAGAGCGGCAATGGACACGATTCCGTCGTTAGCGCCGAGGACTCCCGCGCGTAAGCGGTTGAGGTGAGCCGAGAACGTCACTCGATGGGGCTCTAGGCTGTGGATGTCGGACACCTCCACAGCATACTCAGGACTAGGACTTCGGCGGGCGGGAGATCTAGTGGGGGTGCGGTGAAAGATTTCCCACCCTGCAGACATAAGCTCAGTAACGGAAGGCAGGCCATGGATAACGACCACTCCTCGTTTCGCGAGGTATACCGCGACTTTGTGGGGCCGATTCGCGCTTATTTGGCCAGGCGCGTTCCCTTTGGCGAGGTCGAAGACTTGGCCTCCGATGTTTTCGCTGTGGCATGGAAAAAGCGCGCCTCGGTCAACCCCGGTGAAGAACTGCCCTGGCTGTATCGGATTGCGTCTTTTGTGGTCGCTAACTATCGCAGGAAAGAACGGCACCGCCTGGATGTGTTGTGGCTTTTTCATGAGCCAGACACCGCTCCGGCTGCGGATAGCTTCTTAGAGACCGACCCAGACCTTGCTAACGCCTGGAAACGGCTCACGAGCGCCCAACAGGAACTGTTGGCGCTCGTGATTGTTGAGGGTCTTGCCATTCAGGATGTCGCGCTCGTCATGGGCACTACTCCCAACGCCCTCAGCATTCGCCTCCACCGGGCGAAGAAGCAGCTAGCGGACGGGCTCACAAAACTTCAGGGTGAAAGATTAAGCAGCGAGGGGACATAAACCCACTATGAACACCATCGATAAAGATTTTGACGACCGGCTTCGCAGGGCTTTCCCGAACGCGTCCTCCCCGTCCACCGACGACGGGATTCTTGGAGAATCGTCCCTCGCTGCGCGCACGCCGAGCGCCCGTGACCCACACGCCACCAGGAGGATTGCGTCCACGTCGTTACTTGGCGTGGGAGCTCTCGCGGTAGTGGGTGTTGTCGTCACATCGTTTGTTCTTCCATCCCAAGGACCACTGTTCACCATGGCAGAGTCCGGTCAAGGTGTAGCCAGCGCCGAAATGTCCAGCTCGGACATGAGAATTGGTCTGTGGGTTCAGTACGAATACGAAGCTGGCGAGGGCCTCAGTACTGATCCTGGCCGCGGTGCTGTCTATCAGCTTGAACTCGATGGCACGCCTGAGGCTCTCCTGGAGAAACTTGGGGCCACCCTTGGTGTCTCCGGCGAAGCGCAAAAGAGCCAATACTTTGATCCTCAATGGCCGAGTTACTTCGTGGGCACTGAGGACTGGACCTCGCCCTCCATTGGCACCACGTGGACTGGGACCGGTAATTGGTACTACAACAACCCTGCTGCTTACCCCGAGCCCATCTGCACCGACGTTCCTCTGTCCGAGGATGGCACCGAGGGTGGCTATCAAGACTGCGTTACTCCAGAGCCCACCGGCGAGCTTCCCTCAGTGGAGCAGGCCACCGCGGAGGCGGTGGAACTGTTCCGCGCGACTGGCCTCGAAGTGAGCGCCGCTGACGTTCGTGTTGTGTCCAATGACGCCTGGGGAATTGGAGTCTCCGCTGCTTTGTATGTGAATGGCACCGAGACCGCCCTGGAGTGGACTGCCTACTGGGTGCCTGGGCCGCTCCTGTCTTCTGCCTCTGGCCACTCGGTGGTTGTTCGTGAACGAGGAGAGTTTGACACCATCAGCCCGGTCGACGCCGTTGATCGACTCGCCGCTGGTGCATGGTGGGGCTCGCCTGCAACGTCCTACTACTACGGGGCCACCGGCATCGCCGGAGCAACCACCAGAAGCCCTGATGTCTCCGTGGGAAGCGCGGAGGACGGCTCTACCGGCGTTGCCGAGCCCGAGGTGGTTCCAGACCCAGGGACCCCCACGGACGAACCCACCGACGAGGTTCCCACGGCAGAGCCGGAGCTACTTCCAGAACCCCTACCCGAGCCCGAGCTTCCCACCGAGCCTGAAATTATCCGGGCCACAGTAACCTCCGCTGAGTCGGCGCTGTTGCTGGTGTGGGACGCCAGCGGTAATGCGTGGCTGGTCCCCGGCTACGTCATGCGCTACGGCGATGACGACTGGAGTTGGCTGAGTGTGATCTCGCTAATTGAGGGAATCATTGAGATTCCAGAGCCCATGCCCATCGACATCATGCCCATGCCAGCACCCTTGCCAGAGCCCTACATCGAAGAGTAGGGGGCTCCTCGAGCTACGTGCCCTGCTGGGTCTGGGGGTTGGGTATTGCCCCCATGATTCTCCAACCCTCGGGAACCAGCACGAGGGAGTAGAGCAGTGACCCAACTACGCCGGTCGTGGTGGTCACTGTCATGCCAATCTCGACCTGGTCGAGGCCTGGGTCATAGACACATTGGGAGACGCTAAAGCTAGAGACGTTCATGAGAGGCACAAAACCGTCGCGGATGACCTCTTCAAATTCCTCCAGACCGATCGCCGCCTGGAAGTCAGGCGCAGCCATCGCATAGGCGGCAGGGAAATCCTCGCGACCAAACGCATCGACCTGCGTCGAAATGGTGGCCTCAACGGCGCTCGCGATACTGTCATCACAGGGTTGGATGCCCTCTAGGGCAACCGGCACCTCGGCTTCTGGTGCTGCGCATCCGGCAAACACCAGGGACATCGCGCTGAGAAAAGCCACTCCCACGACTCGTGCGTTCATGTGCCCTCCTGTGTTCTGGAACACACTGCCCTGCCAACCTGAGTTCTTCCCAAGAAGAATTGGTGTGGTGTTTGGCACTAAGTTTTAGTTATGAATTCTCTCGTTCGTTTCATCACTGGGCCTAAAACCTCCTGGGCCACCCTTCTTATCGGCTTGATTTTCGCCATCTTGTCCTTCACTGTCTTCGCCGCCGAAGAATCCGACGTTGCTCCCACGAACGGCTTGCCTGATGATGCCGAGGTAGTCCTTGTCGACGAGGCGTTGGCGGCGATGCCAAACGCCGGCGGCACGGCCGCCGTGGTGGTGTATGCCGCGGAATCCGGTGAGTTCACTGACGAGCAACTGAGCTGGTTGGTGGGCGAATTTGATCCCATGATCCAGATGCCAGCTGGTGGCGCGAACGAGAAGTTTCTGGAGTTTTCTAATGCCGAAATTATGGACGAGGCTTTTGTCCCTCCCGCCACGGTCTCCGATGACAACACCACCGCAGTTATTACCGTCCCGATGGATGAAATCGACGAGGTGGATCCCAGGGCAGAGCGTATTGCTGAGATCAGGGCGTTGGCCATCGAGGATATGCCAGCGGGCATGGTCACCTATGTCACCGGACCCGAAGGGTTCCAGGTTGACCTCGCTGGGGTGTTCGCAGGAGCTGACTTCACACTGATTCTTGCGACGGTCGTTATCGTGATCGTGCTGCTGTTGGTCACCTATCGCAGCCCTGTTTTGTGGATCGTTCCTCTTGCCGTGGTGGGCACCGCTGATGGAATGGCGGGCCAAATTGGTCGCAACGTGGCCGCGTTCTTCGGTATTGCCGCGGATGGGTCGGTTACTGGGATTTTGTCGGTACTGGTCTTTGGTGCCGGAACGAACTATGCGCTATTGCTGATCGCCCGATACCGCGAAGAACTGATGATCTGTGAGGACCGCCACGAGGCAATGGCCAGGGCCTTGAAGGGTGCAGGACCGGCCATCATCGCCTCTGGTGGAACCGTGACGCTCGCGCTACTGACCTTGTCCTTTGCCGAGCTTGGCGGTAACCGAGCGCTTGGCATTGTGTGTGCCAGTGGTGTGGTTGTCGCCATGATTGCGGCTCTCGGTGTTCTGCCTGCTGCGATTGTCGTGTTTGGCCGCGGTTTGTTCTGGCCTTTTGTTCCCCGTTTTGGTGATGTGAACAAGGCGGAAACCGGCTGGTGGGCGAGGCTTGGAACCCGAGTGAGCAAGCGCCCTGTGACCGTGGCCATTGTCGGTGTCGCGATTCTCGGCGCTCTCACTATCGGTGGAAACGGCGTGACCATTGGCATTCCTGAAACTGAACAGTTCCGAGTTAAGCCAGAGGCTGTGACCGGTATTGAGGTCCTCGCCGAGGCCTTCCCCGCGGGCACAAGTGCCCCAGCGAGGGTCGTTGCGAACAACGACCAGGCTGAGGATGTTGTCACCGCGGCACTGACACTCGATGTTGTTGCCAGTGCTGAGGTCGTGAACTCCAATGACAGCCAGTCGCAGATCGACGTTGTGCTCGACGCTGAGGGCGGAAGCGACGAGGCCTATGCGGCCATTGGTGAACTCCGAGAAGTCGTTTCGGGTGTCCCCGGTGCCAGTGCATTGGTCGGTGGCGACGACGCGACCAGGTTGGCTGTCAAGCAAGCCTACGAGCGAGACCAGCTCTTAGTAATCCCACTCATTTTGTTGTTGGTCTTCATTGTGCTGGTTCTTCTACTGAAGGCAATTCTGGCCCCGATTCTGCTGCTTGCGAGCGTGGTCCTGTCGTTCTTCTCGGCAATTGGAGCCGCCTGGCTCCTCTTTGAGAACGTCTTTGGAATGTCTGGTCTGGACTTCAGCGTCTTCCTGTATTCGTTCCTCTTCTTGGTGGCACTCGGTGTTGACTACAACATCTTCTTGGTCTCACGAGCCCGGGAGGAAGCCGCGGCGATGGCGGGGTCGGTGAGCCAGCCCACGAGACCGGCCATGATCAAGGCGCTTGGCGCAACGGGTGGCGTGATTACCAGTGCCGGTATTTTGCTCGCGGCGGTCTTCGCTGTCCTGGGTGTTTTGCCACTGATTGCGCTGTTCCAGGTGGGAATCATCGTGGGTATTGGTGTGTTGATCGACACCCTGTTGGTTCGAACCGTGATTGTGCCAGCGACTGCCTTTATCGCAGGCGATGCCTTCTGGTGGCCACGCAAAAAGATGACGGCAGGAAAGTTCGCTTAGCGCTCTTCAAATCCCCAGGCTTGGCCGTAGCCGCCCTCGGCTTCTGGCTGTGCCATCAGCTCGAGGAACGGCTTAGCATCAAAGGCTTCGGGGCCAAGAACTCCCTTGCCTGACCACACGCCTTTCGCTAGAAGCTCAAGTGCAATGGCTGGAGCCAAAGCGGTCTGCCACACCACACATTGGGAGTCGTAGTTTTTCATCGTCCACTCGTTGTCACTGGCGTGATAGAGGAAGACCTCGCGCGGGTTTCCGTCCTTGCCCGTCCCGGTCACCCAGACCCCTGCACAGGTGGTGCCAGTCATCCGGTCACCGAGCGTGGCGGGGTCGGGAAGCACCGCGGCGACTAGGTCGCGCGGTGACACCTCTGCCTTGCCGCGTTTGCCATCGGGTCCAGGTGCAGTGCGAACGCTCACCGGGGCGACTTTATCGAGCCCCAAGAGGTTCAGGGTCTTCAGGACCCCAATGAACTCTGCGCCAAGGCCATATTTGAAGGTCACGCGCTTGGCGTTGAGAAAACGAGGAACCAGGGAGACTTCTTCGTGCTCGACGTTGACACATTCGACGGGACCGATGCCGGCGGGGAACATGAACACTTCGGGCTCACTGAAGGCTTCGGTGGTGAACCACCCGCGGTCTTTTTCCCAGATCAGCGGGGGATTGAGGCACTCTTCGATTGTCGTCCAGATGCTAAACGAGGGCGCAAAGATTTCCTTGCCCTCGTCGTCACGGACGACGAGGTTCGCACCGTCACGAACGCCAATCTCATCAATGTCGCTAAAGAGGTGGTCGCTGGCGTATTTAGCGAATACGTCCGAGATTCCAGGCTCCACGCCCATGCCTATCAGGGCGAGACGCCCGGCTTTTTCCCACTCGGTGGCCCGGTCAAACTGCCAGTCACCGAGTTTGATTCCCGGGGTGTTGTAAGGGTCGGTGGGGTGGGGGATAGAAAGACTCATGGCCATATCCATGTAATCGGCGCCTGCGTCTAGAGCACCCTGGAAAATGCTCTGCACGAACGCGGGCTCTACCGCGTTCATGACTATGGTCGCGCCGTGCTTCTTGGCCAGAGCGGTGACGTTCTCCGGCGCTGAGGCGTCGATGTGTTCGGCGCTAAACCTGGCTCGCGCTTCGGGGAATCGCCCTGCAATCCACTCCAGCACACCTTCCGCCCGGGACGTGTCGTAGTCGGCAACAATGACGTGCTCATAAAAGTCACGTGTCGCAAGGAGTTTGGCCAGAGCATTTCCGACGCCACCGGCGCCCACGAGAAGAATCTTCATGCCCTAAAACTACCGCCTTGATAGGTCGGCGGTTACGGAACAAGGATGAGCTTGCCGGAGCTCTTACGGCCTTCCAAGTCTCTGTGGGCCTGCGCTGCCTCAGACAGTGGGTAGGAACCACCGAGGGTCATAGTGAGATCTCCTGAGAGCATCGCCTCGAACACCTCACTGGCTCGCCACTGCAGTTCCTCGCGAGTCTGGATGAAGTTCATGAGCGAGGGTCGAGTTAGTGACAACGAGCCCAAGGAATTCAAGATTTGTGGGTCAAAAGACCCCACTGGACCACTTGCTTGGCCAAACAGCACCATCATTCCGCGCGGTGTGAGGCTTCGCAGACTTCCCTCGAAGGTCGAGGCGCCAACCCCGTCATACACAACATCGACTCCGATGCCCTCGGTGAGTTCACGAACACGGGGCATGAAGTCGTCTTGGTCATAACGAATCACATGCGCTGCTCCAGCCGCGCTGGCCGCTGCCGCCTTGGCCTCGGTTGAGACAGTGCCAATGACGCTGCCGCCTCGCGCTGTGATCATTTGGCAGAGCAGGAGTCCCACACCCCCGGCAGCAGCATGAACAAGAGCAGTGATTCCCGGTTTCACCTCAAAGACACTGGTGATCAGGTAATGAGCGGTGATGCCCTGCAACATCGCTTGGGCCGCCTGGGTCAGCTCAATGCCAGGGGGAACCATGACGGCCTTCGAGGCGTCTAGTGCCACAACCTCGGCATAGCTGCCGAGGTTACTGGTCCAGGCAACGCTGTCACCGACTGCGAAGCCGGTGACCTCGGACCCCACCTCGAGCACCGTGCCGGCACCTTCAAGGCCTGGGGTGTAGGGGAGGGTCATGGCATAGATGCCAGAGCGTTGATAGGTGTCGATGTAGTTGATGCCAGAGGCTGCCACCCTCACTAGCAGTTCGGTGGGCTTGATGACGGGGTCTGGCGCATCGGAATAGGCCAGTACCTCGGGGCCGCCGTGCTGGGACACAAGTACTGCCTTCATAAGATTCCTCCCAGTGATGTCGTGAGGCTCCAGACTAAGTGCTCGACCACTGGATGAGGGTTTGCCGGATTGTTTGCCTGGCGTTAACCATGCGACTACTTGCTGTCTAGGTGCTCTGACAACCCTGGTCGCAGGACAGAAAACTCTGTCCACACCAAATCCCAAGAGGAGAAATACCAGTGAAGAAAAACTTCATTGCTTCGGCCGCTCTCGCAGCTGCCGGATTGCTTGTACTGTCTGCATGTGCAGGCGCTGCGGAGGAAGTGGCACCCGTCGAAGAGGCACCTGCCGCTGTCGAAGAGTCGACGTTGAGTGGCACGCTCGTCGGAGCGGGTGCTTCATCGCAGGGTTCTGCTGCCGAGGCGTGGATCGCTGGTTTCCAGACCAGCAACCCGGACGTCACGGTGACCTACGACCCCATCGGCTCCGGTGGCGGCCGTGAAACGTTCCAGAGCGGGGCATCGTCGTTCGCTGGTTCCGACCGCGCGTTCAAGGTCGATGAAATTGCCGAGGACAACTTCGGATCGTGCGAGCCTGGCACCGGAATCTGGGAGATTCCTGCCTATGTTTCCCCGATTGCGGTCATCTTCAACCTTGAAGGAATCGACACGTTGAACCTGGATGCGGACACCCTCGCGGGTATCTTCACCGGTGAGATCACCAACTGGAGCGATGACGCTATCGCGAGCCAGAACGAGGGTGTTGAGCTCCCTGACCTCGCCATCACCGCGGTTCACCGTTCGGACGAGTCGGGCACGACCGACAACTTCACTGACTACATGGCAAAGGCTGCTCCTGACACCTGGTTGCTCAATGGCGAAAACGCTGGCAACTTTGAGGCATGGCCTGCAGAGTGGGGCGGCGAGGGTGCACCTCAAACCTCCGGTGTTGTTGACGCAGTCACCAACGGCGTGGGAACCATCGGATACGCGGATGCATCTCGCGCCGGTGACCTCGGCGTTGTATCTGTCAAGGTAGGCGAAGAGTACGTTCCCTACAGCCCAGAAGCGGCCGCAGCGATCGTCGACGCGTCACCCGCTGACAGCCCAGGAGAGCGCGGGGACAACGACCTCGCTATCGCACTGGACCGCGCCACTGAAGCGACCGGAACATACCCGATCGTGCTCGTGAGCTACATGATTGGTTGCAACGACTACAAGGACGACTCTGTCGTTGAACTTGTCAAGGCCTTCATGACCTACGTGGTTAGCGAAGAGGGACAGGCTGCGGCTCAGGCCAATGCCGGCAATGCCCCCATCTCGGCTGCCTCTCGTGCCAAGGCTGAAGCGGTCATTGCGACCATTCAGTAAGTGATTGGAGGGTGGTGGAGCGGGTATCGCCCAGCTCCACCACCCTCTACACTCGCAGTGAGACCACCGACGCGACTTCTCTGCGTTTGACCCAACGGAAAGACTGAGGACGATGGCTTCGAAAGACATCTCAGGTTCGCAACCAGGGCCGGCGTCGACCAAATCCCTCGAGCGGCCGGGCGATCGGATCTTCTCAGGTTCGGCCCGCGGAGCGGGCGTCTTTATCCTCGTCATTTTGGCGGCTGTCTCTGCATTCCTGCTTCTCAAGGGCATTCCCGCCATCACCGCGGATCCTGCCGAGATTGGTTTGCTTGATGGGTCGACCTTCTGGGAGTGGGTCGGTCCGCTGGTCTTTGGGACCCTGTGGGCTTCTGCCCTGGCCTTGCTGATTGCCTTTCCGTTGGCTCTTGGTATCGCCCTATTTATCTCCCACTACGCACCGCGCAGGATTGCCGCTCCGCTTGGCTACATTGTTGATCTTTTGGCCGCGGTGCCTTCTGTTGTCTATGGCCTGTGGGGCGGAGCTGTTTTGGCCCCCGCATTGCAGCCCGGCTATTCCTGGCTGGCTGAAAACCTTAGTTTCATCCCCTTTTTTGCTGGGCCCGCCTCGGGCACCGGACGGACCATTCTCACTGCGGCTATCGTCCTCGCGGTGATGGTCTTGCCAATCATTACCGCGGTCTCGCGTGAAGTTTTTATTCAGACACCGGTTCTTTATGAGGAAGCATCGTTCGCACTGGGGGCAACGAAGTGGGAGATGATCCGTGATGTTGTTCTCCCGGTGGGTCGAGGGGGAGTCATCTCTGCCGCCATGCTGGGGCTTGGTCGAGCGCTCGGCGAGACGCTTGCCGTGGCCATGGTTCTCTCAGCCACGGGTGTTGTAACTCTGAATCTCATCAGCTCCGTCAACCCCTCAACGATTGCGGCCAACGTGGCGCTGAGTTTCCCCGAGGCGTACGGCCTGAACGTGAATGCTCTTATTGCCTCGGGTCTGATACTTTTCGCAATTACCTTGGTCGTGAACTCACTTGCCCGCTGGATCATCGAGCGGCGAGCAGACTTTTCGGGGGCAAACTAGTTATGTCAATCGTCGCGATGTCCGGCAAGCCCCAGAACGTTTTTGCAGCGGGGAAGCTCCCTAATTATGCGTCAGGGCTTTTGCTCCTGGTCGCCCTCGTTGTGTCGCTGACCGTGTTCTCAGTTTTTCGCCCGGCTGGGGAACCGTATGAAGTCAATCTGGTGCTCGTGGCGCTCGTGGCAATCGTAATCTTCGGTGCGTTACTGTCCGCAGTTTCGTTGAGGATTGAAGGGCGGCGCAAAGCAATCGACCGTGTCGCCACACTGCTCGTTACCTTTGCATTTCTTGTCGCCCTAACACCGTTGGTCTCGCTTGTCGTGATAGTGCTCACCAATGGGCTCGTGAGGTTTGACCTTGACTTCTTTACTCTGTCGATGAGAAATGTGGTCGGCTTTGGTGGGGGCGCCGCGCACGCGGTGATTGGAACGCTGATCATGACGCTGGGGGCGAGCCTGGTTGCCGTTCCGGTCGGATTGCTCACTTCCATCTATATCGTCGAATACGGCTCGGGCAAGCGACTTACCCGATACATAACCTTCTTCGTCGACGTGATGACAGGCATCCCCTCGATCGTCGCGGGCCTTTTCGCCTATTCGCTCTTTGAACTTATCCTGGGCCCCGGGACCCGTGTGGGAATTTCTGGGGCCGCGGCGCTGACCGTCTTGATGATTCCCATCGTGGTGCGTTCGAGTGAGGAAATGTTGCGTATCGTGCCCAATGAACTTCGTGAAGCAGCCTTTGCTCTCGGCGTTCCGAAGTGGTTGACGATTCTCAAGGTCGTGCTCCCGACCTCCATCGCTGGGATCACGACGGGCATCATGCTGGCGATTGCACGGGTAATCGGGGAGACGGCGCCGTTGCTCATTGCTGCGGGATTCTCGAACGACTTCAACTTCAACATTTTCCAGGATCGGATGCAGAGTCTCCCGAATTTTGTTTACTACTCGTACATCGCGCAAGGCTCGAATCCCGAGGCGACGCTCGAACGCGCCTGGGCGGGAGCGCTAACACTGATTCTTATCGTGATGGTCCTGAACCTGGCGGCCCGGCTCATCACCCGCATCTTCGCGCCCAAGATAGCCCGATAGAAAAAAGGTAGCCCTATGTCCATGAGCATTGAAGTTAACGATCTGAACGTGTATTACGGAAAGTTCCGAGCGGTGGAAAGCGTCACAATGAGCATCGCACCCAGGAGCGTCACAGCGTTCATTGGTCCGTCGGGTTGTGGGAAATCGACTCTTATTAGGACCCTTAACCGGATGCACGAGGTCATCCCAGGCGCCTATGTCGAGGGCGAGGTCTTGGTGGACGGAAATAATCTCTACGCACCCGGGGTTGATCCGGTGTTAGTTCGCCGTCAGGTCGGAATGGTGTTTCAGCGTCCAAATCCCTTCCCCACGATGTCGATTCGTGACAACGTCCTTGCGGGCGTAAAGCTCAATAACCGGCGAATCTCAAAATCTGACGCGGACGATTTGGTTGAGAAGTCACTGCGTGGCGCGAACTTGTGGGAGGAAGTGAAAGATCGTCTGGATAAGCCTGGGTCGGGGATATCCGGTGGCCAGCAGCAGCGGCTCTGCATCGCGCGAACAATCGCTGTCGAACCCGAGGTCATTCTTATGGACGAGCCGTGCTCAGCTTTGGACCCCATTTCCACTTTGGCAATCGAAGACTTGATTGAAGAGTTGAAGGCCGATTACACGATTGTCATCGTGACTCACAATATGCAGCAAGCTAGCCGTGTCAGTGACATGACAGCGTTTTTCAACATTGCCGGAACTGGGATGCCCGGAAAGCTGATTGAGTACGACACAACGGAGAAAATTTTCTCGAACCCCACGGTCAAAGCTACTGAGGACTACGTTTCCGGAAAGTTTGGCTAAGCCCCTCCTTGTGCGGCTCTAAGCTGGTGCCATGAAGGCACCACTGCCCGGGCAGGCGTCTCAGAGGTCAACGGCGGAGGCCCTCGATCGTGAGGACCCTTTAGCTCCGTTCCGGGCAGAGTTCGTTCACGCCGATCCCGACCAGTGCTATTTGGATGGCAACTCTTTGGGTCGGCTTCCCTTAGCGACGATTGAGGCCGTCAACTCTTTTCTCACTCGTGAGTGGGGCACGGAACTTGTTGGCGGATGGTCTCACTGGATCGATGAAGCTCAAGTTGCTGGTGATCTCCTCGCCAGAGCCACGTTGGGTGCTGGGCCCGGCCAAACGCTGGTGTGTGACACCACCTCGATGAACTTTTACCAGTTGGCCCTGGCGGCGATTAAGGCAAGGCCTGGTCGCACAACCATCATTATTGACTCCGCTAACTTCCCCACTGATCGCTACATCCTTGAGGGCATTGCCGCGCACCACGGGCTCAATCTCATCACCCTCGACACGGATGGCAGTGGCGGCCCCGGCGCCGTGGCAGTTGCTGCAAAGGATGAGCGCGTTACTGCAGAACTACTGGCGCCATTCCTGAGCGATGACGTGGCATTGGTCACTCTGCAGGCCATTAACTATCGCTCGGGTGCCAGACCGGAGCTTCGCGAGATTTCGAGGGCGGTCAAGGCGGTGGGAGCATTCATGCTCTGGGATTGCTCCCACGCCGGTGGGGCCATCGATCTGGACTTCGATGGCAATGAGATCGACCTCGCTGTGGGCTGCACCTACAAGTACGGGAACTCGGGTCCGGGCTCACCCGCCTGGTTATTTGTGCGGAAATCCCTCCAGGCCGAGCTCCACGTTCCGATTCAGGGCTGGTTCGCGCAGAGAGACCAGTTTGTAATGGGTCCCTGGTTCGAGAAATCCGAGGATATTCGTGGGTTCCAGGTCGCAAGCCCCTCGATCATCGGAATTCGCGCCGTTCAATCCAGCTATCAGATGATTGAGCGCGCGGGGATTAGAGCGATTGAAGCGAAGGCGGCGCTGGGGACTGAGCTCATGATTGCCCTTGTTGATGAGTGGCTGGTTCCGCTGGGCTTCACCCTCGGAACACCGCGAGAAGCCGCCCATCGCGGCGGGCACATCATCATCACGCATCCAGACGCTGCGCAGATCGCTCTGGCGCTTCGCAAGATCAAGAACGTTGTTCCCGATTACCGGGAACCGAGCGCCATCAGGCTTGCGATTTCGCCGCTGGCAACGTCCTATGTTGAGGTCTGGGACGGTTTCGATCGGCTGCGTGAGCTTGTGGCCAGTGGCGACTACCGCGATGTGGAGCCAGACGAGAGTCGCGTCACGTAATGACTGAATCTCACGAGAAAGCCGTGACGTATACGAGCTATCTCAAAGTTGACGAACTGCTCTCGCTCCAGAAGCCACTCTCTGATGGCCCCGAGCATGACGAGCTCTTGTTCATCACGATTCACCAGGTCTATGAACTCTGGTTTCAGCAAATACTGCATGAGCTAGCGGCCCTGCAGCCTGCGCTCGAGAGCGGTGACACTCACCGTTCTCTAGCTCTGCTGGGTCGAGTGCGCACCATCATGAAAATCTGTGTGGCACAGATTGATGTACTCGAGACCATGACGCCACTGCAGTTCCAGTCGTTCCGGTCTCGCCTGTCCTCAGCCAGTGGGTTCCAGTCGGCACAGTTCCGCGAGCTGGAGGCTGTTCTCGGGCGCCGTGACTACGCGGGCGAAAACGCCGAGCACGGCAGTGGGATGAAGATGGCGGAGCACTTGGTGCCAGGATCGCCCGCTCGTATTGCAGTGGAGGCCGCTATGTCGAGGCCTAGCGTCTGGGATTCCGCTCTCGCCTACTGCGATGCCAGGGGACACGCTATGCCCTCGGACGTCCTGAATCGTGATGTGACCACTCCGTGGGAAGCGCGAGAAGACGTGCAGAGGGTTCTGGTGAACCTCCATCGCACTGATCCCGAATCGGCGCTGGTGTGTGAAGCGCTGGTGGACCTCGATGAAGGTCTAGGAGAGTGGCGTTATCGTCACGTGAAGATGGTGGAGCGCACCATTGGCCGCAAGAAGGGCACGGGAGGGTCTGCGGGTGTCGCCTACCTGGCAAGCACTCTCTTTAACCCCTTCTTCCCCGATCTCTGGGATATCAGGAGTCAGCTGTAGGGGCGTTGCTAAAGAGCGAGCGCCTGGAGGGTGGACTGTAGCTGCAAACATCCCCGGGGCAGAGCTGGGGTGGGGTTTTGGCAAACACCCGGTAGAGCTCGCACCCCACGCATATTCCAAATGCCGCCTCCAAGAACATCAGAGCTAGGCAGAAGCTGCAGAACAGCAGCATGTACTCGTTCTGCACACCAAGAAAACCCATTCCGAGACACGCGATGAAGGCCATTCCAAAGCCGAGTGACCAGGCCAGAAGTTTCTGCTGGGCGCCTACCCACTCGGGTCGCTGCCGGCGCACGATCAGCGCGCCGAGCACCATGGAAGGAGCAAAACGATGGTCCAGCCCGATGCGAATTCCCATATCGATCATGAAGAGAATTCCAAACCCGCGGACCGGTTGGAAGTCGCCCGTGTAGAAGGCGTAGTTCACGGCGAGAAAGCCCACCAAGAAGAGAATTCCTGCAGACGCGCGAACTGCTCTCTCGTTCACGACCGGAATATCGATGCCTTCGACCCGTTCGCCGAAGGTCGGGTCCTTAGTCGAGGTTTCCGCCATAGGCAAACTATACCCCAGGGGGTATCGTGTCCCTTCCCATGACTGCAAGGCGAATACTCTAAGAGGGTGAGCATTGTGAAACTATCGCCCGAAGTGAGGGACGCCCTCGAACATTCTCGTCCGGTCCTCGCGCTGGAATCCACCATCATCGCCCACGGACTCCCGAGGCCCCAGAACCTGGAGTCGGCAAAGAAGTGGGAAGCACAGGTGCGGGCTGCCGGGGTTGTTCCCGCAACTGTCGCCGTGATTGACGGAGTCCCTACGGTGGGCCTCAGCGATTCAGAACTTGAGCGAATTGCCAGCGACGATGTCCCGAAAGCGAGTGTCCGGGAACTACCCGTGTTGGTCGGTGCTGGGCGCTCGGGAGCGACCACGGTGGCGTCTACCGCCTATCTTGCGAGCCTCGCCGGGGTGCGGGTATTTTCCACAGGCGGGCTTGGTGGAGTCCACCGCGGGGCCAGCGAAACCTTCGATGAGTCAGCGGATTTGACCATTCTGGCAAGCTCTCCCATCACGGTCGTCTCCGCAGGGGTAAAGTCCATCCTTGATATTGGCGCCACACTTGAGCGCCTTGAGACGCTCAGCGTTCCCGTCATTGGATACCGGACCACCGTGTTTCCGGCTTTCTGGTTGCGAGAGAGCGGTTACCCACTGGAGTGGTCGCTAGACACCCCAGGTGCGATTGCGAAGGTCATGGCCGCTCGGGATGCGCTTGGCCTTCAGGCCGGCATCGTTGTTGCCAACCCCGTACCCGAGAATCAGCAATGGGATCCCTCAACCCACGACCGCTTACTCACAGAGGCTCTTACCGAAGCCGATCGGCAGGGGATTCGAGGTAATGAAGTAACCCCGTTCTTGTTGGCACATGTTCTCGAGAATTCGGGAGGAGCTAGCCTCCGAGTCAACCTGGACCTGGTCACCAATAACGTGGCAGTCGGCTGCGATATTGCGACTGCCTGGGCAGAGCACGGATGAGTCACGAACCGCGGGTGCTCGTCGTTGGCGATGTCATCGATGATGTCGTTGCGCGCGTAGAAATGCCGCTGCGACCCAACACCGATACGCCAGCCCGCATCCTCCGGGAATCTGGTGGCTCTGCTGCAAACACCGCGGTCTGGCTGGCAGCGGAGGGCGTTCAGGTCGACTTCGTGGGACGAGTGGGCCATGTCGATGCCCAGCGGTTTGACCGAGAATTTGCCTCAGCGGGGGTGACCGCTCATCTCGAACATGACACAGATTTTGCAACGGGGACCATCGTCATTGTTGTCGAGGGTGAGATCCGCTCCATGCTGAGCGACCGCGGCGCTAACGCCGAACTTGACCCCACGCGGATTCCCCTTGGCTTGCTGGAATCGGCAGCGGTGGTTCATCTGACTGGATACAGCATCTTCCACCACCACAAGCCAGAGCTGATGACCGCTTTCATCCAGAGTGCCCAGAGCGCAGGATGCCGGGTGATGGTGGATGCCTCATCCTCGGGTTTCCTGCAAGACTTCGGAGTTGAACGGTTCCTTGAGCTCATCGCGGGGGTCGACATCCTGCGCTGCAACGAGGACGAAGCGGCCATTCTCTCGGGAGTAGTCGATGTTCCCGAAGCCGTGCGACTACTTGCCGCGCGTTTCCCTGTCGTGGTTGCCACACTGGGCAGTGAGGGTGCCCTGGTGTGGGAGGACGGAATCGTGACGACGGTGCCAGCGGCACCCATCGAGGCCATGGTCGATCCCACCGGTGCTGGCGATTCCTTTAATGCGGGGATTCTTGCTGGGCTGGTCTCGGGCGCCACTGCGGTTCATGCTGCTCATCGCGCGGCTGAGATTTCAGCCAGATGTGTCACTCAGCTGGGCGCGAGGCCTTAAGTTCCGAGAACGCGGCTAGGGCTTTGTCCCTGCTGGCCTTCATGTCAACAATCGGTTCGCTGGGGTAGTCGGCTGTGCCAATCTCTGGAACCCACCGCGAGATGTACTCCTGTTGGGGGTCAAATTTTTCCGCCTGGAGCATCGGATTGAACACTCGGAAGTAGGGTGCCGCGTCAGCGCCGCTTCCTGCCACCCACTGCCAGCTGGCTGGATTATTTGCCTCATCAGCGTCCACCAGAGTGTCCCAGAACCAGGCCTCACCGATTCGCCAATCGGTGAGCATGTTCTTAATCAAGAACGATGCCGTGACCATGCGCACACGGTTGTGCATATAGCCCGTTGCCCAGAGCTCGCGCATACCCGCGTCAACAAGGGGGACTCCGGTGTGGCCTGTGTGCCAGGCCCTGAGGGCCTCGGGTTCCGGCTGACCCCACGGGAAGCGATCGAACTCGGGCCTGAAGTTCTTCGAGGCGAGGTCGGGAAAGTGGAAGAGGATGTTGTAGGAAAACTCGCGCCAGCCAATTTCGCTCAAGAACTTGGCCTTGTTCTTCTCTGCCTCGGCGGGCAAGCTGCGCTCTAGTGCGTGCCAGATGGTGTGGGGGCTAATTTCACCAAAGCGCAAGTGGGGACTCAGTCGTGAGGTGGTGACGGGACCTGGCTCGTCGCGTCGGTGGTAATTCTTCAGAGTATTGCGGACGAAGTCATCGAGGCGATCAGTCGCCCCCTGCTCGCCCGGATTCCACATCTCTGCCAGGCCGGCAGACCAGTCCGGCGAGGTGGGAAGGAGATTCCATGTGGCAAGGTCCTCCGAGGCCACACCGCTGGGGCTTGACAGTGTCGCAGGTGCGGCGAGTGGAATTCGGGGCGGCTCCGACGCTAAGCAGGCTCTCCAAAAGGGTGTGAACACACGAAACGGGCGGTCGTCACCGGTTCTAATCGTCCAGGGCTCAAAGAGTAGGTTGCCGGCAAAACTCTCGCAGGTTACCCCCGCCTCTCGCAGCTCGGCCTTCAGAGTGGCGTCGGCGTCACGCGTGGACCCATACCGCCGGTTCCAGAAGACGGCGCCCGCATTCGTTTCGTGCACCAGCTCGCGGACAATGTCTGTCCCCTGACCCCGTCGCAGCGTGAGCTTCCCGCCCAACGGCTCGATCTCTCGTCCCAGAGAGATGAGCGAATGGTGGAGCCACCATTTCGTCGCGCCGCCTAGTGGCCTAGATCCGGGGCTTTCCTCGTCGTGAACATAGAGCAGAATCAGCTCCTCGCCCCGTGCCACTGCTGCCTCAAGCGCCGGATTATCTGAGAGCCGCAAATCGTTGCGAAACCAGACGATGCTAGGGCGTGGGGTCATCTGGTCAGCGTAGAGGGCCTGGCTGGGCGGTGTCCACGTGGCGCTCCGTTAACGTGATGAGGGCCGGCCGCTGAGGCGAGCGACCGGCCCTATTCCCTTGCACCAAGAGTGTTCTGTAATCACATGAACGAGAGCTGCTAGAGCACGCAACTGACGATGACCCCAATATATAACAAAATGGTAACGCTGTCTAGAGCACGGTTTTCTAGGGAAAATCGGCCTAAATCATGTCGGGCGATGGCGCTTCGCCGTAGTGAATCGTCACGTCAGCGTGCCGGTCAAACCGATAGCCAGCCCCTCGCACTGTGCGGACGATGTCCTCATAGCGGCCGAGCTTGGAGCGCAGGCGACGAACGTGGACATCGATAGTGCGGGAGTTGGGGATATCGTCGTCACCCGCAGTCCACAGCGCCTCAATAATCAGATCCCGGCGAACTGTCTGTCCTTCGCGAAGAACGAGGAATTGAAGAAGCGCAAACTCCTTGAATGTGAGGGGCGCGACGTCACCGTCGATCGAGACTCGCTTGCGTGAGATATCGATGACGACGGAGAGCACACGCTCGGGTTCGGCCGGCCTGAGCTTCGCCAGTGCCGCGGGGTCGTGCAGTGCCATGCGCACAATATCGAGATTGTTGCCGCCTGATCCCGTGGGGGCGAGAGCTATCGCCGCGTGGGTATCGGCGCTTGGAACGTGATGCACCACGGTTTTCTTGAGTTCTTTGACGAGGGTCTCGAGGGAAATCCCTGCGTTGTGGGCGTCGGCTTCGGTGACGCCCACATAGAGAGCGAACCCGCGCGGTTCACGGGGAGAAGAGGATGTAGTCATTGCTGTCGATTCGGTAGGGGGCAGCGTGGCCCTCGGGAGAAGGAGACGTTAGTCACACATTCGACAGCAACACTCGGGCGCCCCCTCGGGGAGCATCGACAATGCCAGAGTGTTCATGGCCCGATTATCGCTGGCAGGTCAGCGAACCGTCAAGTCCCCGGTGGGGCTAGCCGACAGTCCCATACAGGCGGTCTCCCGCATCGCCGAGACCGGGGACGATAAAGCCCCTCTCGTTGAGCTTTTCATCTAGAGCGCCGAGGACGATAGTGACCCTCAACCCTGTGGTGCCCTCCTCCACGGCCTTCACTCCCTCGGGTGCGCCAAGCAGACACACCGCCGTAATGTCTGAGGCGCCCTTATCGGCGAGGAACGTGATGGCTTGCAACAAGGAACCACCGGTGGCGAGCATCGGGTCAAGGACAAAACATTGCCGATCTGCGAGGTTTTCCGGCAGGCGCTCCGCATAGACGCTGGGCTGGAGGGTTTCCTCGTCCCGCACCATGCCGAGGAAACCGACTTCTGCGCTGGGAAGCAGCGCGACCATTCCTTCCAACATTCCGAGCCCCGCGCGGAGAATAGGAACAACGACGGGGCGTGGCTTCGCAAGCTTCTTGCCCACGGTCTTTTGGACTGGAGTAATAATCTCGTGGTCCTCAACGCGAATCTGCCGGGTTGCTTCGTAGGCCAGAAGAGTGACGAGCTCCGAGGTTAGGGCGCGGAACACCGGCGAGGGAGTGTCCTTGTTGCGGAGCACCGAGAGTTTGTGGGAGACCAGAGGATGGTTGGCAACGTGTAACTCCATGTTGCTCACCCTACCCCGCGGCCCACCGCTGATGAAGCTGGATAAAGTGGGGCGCATGCTGACTGACCACAATCTCATGGGACTTGCGGTGGACTTTGCGAGGGAGGCCCTCCACACCGGTGATGTTCCTGTTGCTGCGCTTGTGGTCGACGCCACTGGAGTCGTTGTGGCCAAGGCCTGCAACCAGAAGGAGCGAGATCACGATCCCACCGGGCACGCGGAGGTTGTGGCGCTCCGCCTGGCCGGCCACGCGCTCGAGACAGCTAATCTCACTGGGCACACTCTGGTAGTGACCCTAGAGCCGTGCGTGATGTGTGCAGGGGCAATCACGCAAGCACGAATTTCACGCGTTGTTTTTGGAGCCTGGGACCCCAAGGCTGGCGCTGCGGGCAGTGTCCATGATCTGGTCCGGGACCGAGCACTACCTCATCGCGTCGACGAGGTAGTGGGAGGAGTGCGCGAGGCGGAGTGTGCCTCGCTCCTGACCGACTTCTTTGGGCAGGCTCGAGAGTCCTAGCTAACGAGCCCCGGCCACAGCACGGCGATGGCGACGTTCGCAATCGCCAGTGCACCAGCGACGTGAAGCAGTGGCAAGAGACTGCGCTGGGACGCACCAGCCGACAGCTTCTTTTGGCGACGATAAGCGATGAGCGCGACGATGAAAATCACGAGGGCCAGAACGGTCTTGACGGCAATCTTGGTGTGATCAAGAGACATGTCGGGGTCATCCGCCAGTCGCATCTCGGCCAGCCCGGTGAGCAGGAGACCCGTGACCAGCTGCACAATGCCACCAGCTAGTACCCAAGAGAACGCGTAGCCGGTGTGTGCTCGCCTCTGGATCAGGAAAGGCCCGATGATCATGGCCAATCCCAGAAAGTGAACAATCAGAGTGATGTCTCTCACAAGTTCCATGGGGTTCTCCTCACTAATCCGACGCTTTAATCACAATAACGTCGGTCGGTGGGTCTTCCCTGGAGGGGTCCCGAACAAGTTCCGGCTCGATGTAAATCTCAGCGGTGTCCGTGGTGACTTCGCGAACACGGCGTTTGGCTTCGTCAAGTGAGTGGGAGAGCACGTAGACGGGCAGAGAGTCGATGAGTTCTACTGTTGCCGCGATGACCCAGTGGCCGTCTGGTTCGGAGACGGCGCTCAGACGAAGTACGGACTGTACATCGGGTGACCCAGACAACGCCGCAAGGATTGGTTCGCGCTTAGGCGCTTTCCCGTGGGATTTCTTCTTATCGCTCATGACATCACCCGGCTTCCCCGACGTTGGGTCTCTGTGGTCCACTCAATCTACACTGGCCCCATGGTCACAAAACTTCCCCGGATTGCAATCCTTGGCGCTGGCAACATGGGTGGCGCGATTCTCCAGGGCTTGATTCAGCCAGGGGTTGAGTCCGTTGGGATTCGGGTCACGACCCGTTCTGAGGCCTCCGCGATTGCTCTGAGGGCCACAGGCGTTACCGTGGAAAGCCTTGAGCGTGTGCCCCACGCCAATAGCTCTGCGGTGGACGAGGCCGACATCATTGTGTTGGCGGTAAAGCCAGTACAGATTGCCGGACTCCTCGCCGAGATTGCCCCCGGGGCCAAGCCCGGGGCGATCATGGTGAGTGTTGCCGCTGGAATCACGGTGTCGACCATGGAAGCGCTCTGGCCGGGCGCCGTGGTGCGAAGCATGCCCAATACCCCGGCTCAGGTGGGGCTGGGTGTCACCGGTATTGCTCGGGGCTCCCGTGTCAGTGACGAAGAGTTAGCCCTTGTTCGAGCGATGTGTGAAACCTTCGGCACCGTCATCGACGTTGAAGAATCGGAGATTAATGCTCTGAGTTCCATCTCAGGCTCCGGGCCTGCCTACGTCTACTTCTTGATGGAGCGCTTTATCGAGGTGGCCAAGGAGCGTGGTTTTAGCGACGAGGCAGCCAGTCTCATGGTGGAGGGCACTTTTCGCGGGGCGGCAGAACTTCTAGCGCGCTCTGGGGAATCGCCACAGAAGCTGCGTGAGGCAGTGACCAGTCCCGCTGGCACTACTGCGGCAGCGCTGGGAGTTTTTGGCGCCGCCGATCTTGCCGGAATTATTCGTGCGGCCACGGACGCTGCAATCGCCCGGGCCGAGGAGATGGCTCAGGACTAGTTACTTGTCGAGGGCCGCGAATGTTTCGATGTCTTCGTTGGTTCCGGAGACGATAATCAGGTCGTGGTTGCTCACCACCGTGTTCTCGGTTGCGTAGGTAAAGGGCTTACCTGGTGACTTCACGCCGACGACAGTGATGTTGTACTTGGAGCGCACCTTCGAGTCCGTCAGTGACAGCCCTCGAATCGGCTTGGGCGGATACATCTTGACGAGAGCGAAGTTGTCATCGAAGCGGATGAAGTCGATCATGCGCCCCGACACCAAGTGCGCTACGCGCTCGCCGGCTTCGCGCTCTGGGTAGACGACGCGGTGAGCGCCAATGCGGGTCAGGATCTTGCCGTGGGACTCGCTAATGGCTTTGGACCAAATTTGGGGAACCTTGAGGTCAACCAAATTGGTGGTGATCAAGACGCTGGCTTCAATCGAAGACCCGATGGCAACCACCGCGATCGGAAAATCACCCGCACCGATTTGTTCCAGCGCGCTGAGATTGGTCGCATCGAGCACGGCCGTGTGCTTCACCCGGTCCGCCCACTTCTGAACGAGCGCGGGGTCTTCGTCGATCGCGAGGATGTCGCGGCCAAGCTTGTCCAGCTCACCCGCTGTTGCGGCACCGAAGCGCCCTAATCCGATAACGAGGACGGGAGCGTCATGAGGAATTTTCTCAACCAACGATCGGCCTTTCTTTTGCCCGGCGATACACCGTCTGGCGGTGGGTTCCACTGAGAGCTGTTGCCAGCGTCACTGTACCAACACGACCCAGCAACATGGTTGCTGCGAGGACATATTTAGCGGCGTCAGGAAGTTCGCTGCTGGTCAGCCCAGCGCTCAGCCCACAGGTTGCAAAGGCCGAAATCACGTCGAAGAGCACCTTCTCCAGTGGCTCGTCCGTGATGGAGAGGATCGCGATTGTTGCAAAGACCACAATGCTGGCGCCCCACAGCACCACGCTGACGGCGAGGCGAACGGTGTCCGAGGGAATCCGACGCTCATAGACCACGATGTCTTGGTCTCCCCTGGCCTCAGCGAAGGCGGCTAAGAACAGAATGGCGAGGGTGGTCACCTTGATACCACCAGCGGTCGAGGCTGAGCCACCGCCGACGAACATGAGCATGTCCAGCACCAGCAGGGTGGCTCCCCCAAATTCTGAGGTGTCCACGGTGTTGAATCCTCCAGAGCGCGCCATCATCGAGGTGAAGAGTGCCGTCATAGGCCGGGTTGCAGCGCCCTGCGAGCCCAGGGTTTTGTCGTTTCCCCATTCCAGTGCGGCGATGGCGAGCGCGCCCACCACGAGGAGGATGGTCGTGGTGGCGAGCGTGAGCTTCGCGTGCATGCCCACGCGGCCGTGCGAGAGGGTGAGGCCACGACGGCGGCGCCGACTGGTCTTGACCGCGCGAGCGAGCGCATAGATCACGGGGAAACCGAGGCTTCCTAGGAAGACGCCGATTCCGATGGTGAACACCATCACAGGGTCGTTGGCGAAGGGAGACAGGCCATCAACCAGAGGCACAAAACCAGTGTTGGTAAAGGACGACACCGCGAGATAGCCACCTTGCCACAGCGCATCGACAGGATCGAGGCCAGCAACCAACAAGCGCGGAATGATGATGGCGGCAAGCGCAGCCTCGATAGCAATCACGCTGATGAGCACCGTGCGCAGCAAACCCTTCACATCACCCAAGCGCATTCCGTGGCCGTCGAGCCCTTCTCTCTCGTGCAGTCGTGAGGGATCAACGTCAACGGCGATCATTTTCCGGGCTGAGAGCCCTAGGCGCTTCGACGCAATAACAGCGAGCAAAGTTGCGAGCGTCATGACGCCGATTCCACCGATTTGCATGGCCAGGAACACCACAGTGTGCCCAAAGGGAGACCAGTGAGTGGCCATGTCCACGGTCGTGAGCCCGGTGACACAAATCGCTGAGACCGCAGTGAACATCGCATCGGCCAGGTTGGTGGCCTCGCCGGAGGCGGCGGCGGCAGGGAGCATGAGCAACGTGGTCGTAATCGCCGTCAGAAGCAGGAAGGTGCCAATCGTCAGCGTCGAGGCTTGGCCGCCTAGTAGAGACTGTGCCTTGAAAAGAACGCCGCGCAGGCCCCGTGGCGCGGACGTGGATGCACCCGCAGAGACAGATCGAGATCGACGAGGGATTCTCGATGACTTGCGACGTGTGAGAGACGTCAGCCACGACGACACGGAACTGAGCCTTCTTCCTTATCTGAATCTCAGACAGCGCTGGCCATGGTACTCCTCATCAGGGCCTTGTACGCTACTGAGTTATGACTGACCTCTTTGACGTCCTGGCCGATGCGACCCGCCGCGACATAGTGACGCTGCTGCATCGCGGTAGTGGCACGGGCAGTGAGATGAGTGTCGGGGAGCTTGTCGAGGCGCTCGGGATCACCCAGCCAACCGTGTCGAAGCACTTGAAGGTTCTGCGCGAGGCAGGTGTGGTTCGGGTGAGAGAAGACGGTCAACACCGCTTTTATCGTCTCGACAAAGCCCCGCTGGTATCGCTCAATGAGTGGCTCGCCGGATTCACCGGCGGCGCCACAACGGCAACAGTGGAGCCCTTTATCGATCTCACGATTGCGGGTCGAGCCACCGGGGGGATCTTAAGCGATGGGATTGATCGGATTCAGGCTCTGATCTCGGGCGCCAGAAAATAATCTCTTTACACACGTGCATCGTGCCCCTAGGGTTTGTCAGGTAACAGTCACCTCACCAGCCACCTAGGCCCCAGCACAATCGAGAGAATCATGTCGTCCCCTCTGTCCCAGATGCGCTTCCTCACGGTCAACGAGGTTGCCGAGATGATGAGGGTCTCGACCATGACTGTGTACCGGATGGTGCACTCCGGTGAAGTGCCGGCTATTCGCTTTGGGCGCTCCTTTCGTATCCCTGAGTCGGCAGTGGCTCAGTGGATGTATGCCTCGGGTTCTGGGGAGAATCTGAACCAAGTGGGGTAGGGCGCTAAGCCTGCGCTAGACTCCACAGGTTGTCTAAATCGAGACACAGTTCTTAGCACTCCGGTCTGAAGGAAACTTAATGGGCTCCGTTATCAAAAAGCGCCGCAAGCGTATGGCGAAGAAGAAGCACCGCAAGTTGCTACGCAAAACTCGTCACCAGCGTCGCAACAAGAAGTAGACGCGTCGAGCTAGAGCGCTGGCCCCTGCCCCGCAGCGGTCAGCGCTTTTCTCTGCCCTTTTTGGTCCGTGACTTTTCGTGCCGGCCTGTTCCCTCGGGCCACATAATCGGCCAGCCTCGCTCGGTGGCAAGAGCCAGTAGTCCTGGATCAGGGTTGACGGCAACGGGATTCCCCACGAGCTCCAGCAGCGGGACATCGGCCACTGAGTCCGAGTAGGCGAAGCACTGGGAGAGATCAGCCTGGAGTGACTCTGCCAGCGCTCGCGCTGCTTCGGCCTTGATCGGGCCGTGGAGAAGTTCCCCCTCGATTTCGCCAGTGAAGCGACCGTCGTGAATTTCCAACGTTGTGCCGAGTGCTCCGCTCAAGCGAAGATCCCGAGCGATGATGGCTGAGAGCGCTTGCGGGCTGGCGGTCAGGAGCCACACCTGGCGCCCTGCCTCCATATGGTTCCGAAGCTCGTTGAGGACGTCCGGGAATACCTTCGGTGCAATCGAGCGCCGCCACGCACTCTCGCCAACTTGAACAAAGTCGGCTAGGGAGTGGCCAGCGGCGAGAGCCTGAGCTCTCTCTCTGGTGGACTTGACCCTCTTGGTTGTCTCGCCCTGCTTGATGAAGGAGCGTTGATGGAACAGCGCCGGGATGACATGGTGCCATCTGATGAATCCGGATTTCCACGCCTCAACGGCGAACATATAGATGCTGGCACCCTTCACCAGGGTGTTGTCGACATCCACAAACACCACTACGGGGGAACCCGAATTCTTCTTCGATTTTGACGTCTCTGTCCTCATCTGAACTTCAGCATAGGGTGAGACTGTGCAGAGCATTACGGTCCGAGTGATTGGTAAGCCCGGCTGCCACCTCTGTGACGAGGCAGATCTGGTAGTGACAGACGTTGTGCAGAAGTTCTCCAACGTCGTGGTGGAACACCGTAGCCTCTTCGAAGAGACCGCGTGGGAGAGCGAGTACTCGGACAAGATTCCGGTGATTCTGATTGATGGCCACGAGTTCGCGCACTGGCGAGTCGACGCCGAGGCACTCTCCGCAGCATTACTCTCACGTGGTGGTCTTCCCGAAGCTAGCGAATCAGAGTAGAAAAGAAGACATGTCTTCCACGAGAACCCCCGACCCTAACCCCGGCTGGCTCTCTGACGATGAGCTCGCAGAGATTCGCTCTCGTTTGCCACTTCTCTACGTTGAGGCTGTCCCTGTGCGCCTCGATGGAATGGGCCAGGTGACTGAGGTGGGTTTGCTGCTCCGGGTGTCCGCGGAAGGCTCCATTGCGCGAGCGTTGGTCGCTGGCCGAGTGATGTTTGGGGAGAGCGTTCGTGACGCCCTCTTCCGCCACCTCGAAAAAGACCTGGGCCCCATGGCCTTCCCTCAGTTGCCCTCGTCTATGCAGCCAGCTCATGTTGCGGAATACTTTCCCTTCCCCGGAGCGAAATACGTCGACACGAGGCAGCACGCTGTCTCACTCGTCTATGTGGTTCCGGTGACGGGAACGTGCGAACCACGTCAGGACGCCCTCGACATGACATGGATGACGCCCGAAGAAGTTACGGCCGACGAGGTTCTGCGTGAACTTGAGGGCGGCAGGGGCGCCCTGCTCAAGGCGGCGCTGGCGAGCGTGGGGGCTTTGCCCTAAACGCCTAGTCCTGTGGCCCGCCCCACCCGGGGGCAAGACGTTTCATCACCGTGTGTCGCCACCACCAGAAGAAGCGGAACCCGACATAAAACGCTGGGCTAAGAAATCCCGCATCCCACTCGAGTCGGTCCACCAGGACGGTGGGCCCGTGGCCGCTCGGCTCCAGCGTTATTGTGTGGTGGAACTGACGCATCACTCCCAGAGCACCGCTAAGCCCGCGACCGTTGTCGGTGAATACCGAACGGTCGGCATCACTCGAGGTGATCGGGTTGATTTCTTGAGTGCCGAGCGGGAAGATCCCAAACGCCCGTGCGCGCACAACATAGCTCTTCCCGCTCTCGTAGCGCTGGGGGAAGACGGTGGGGGCGAGCGGGGTGAAGCGCAGGAAAGGCTTCGAGACGCTCTGGAAGACCTCGGGATTGTGGAGTGCTGCAAATGCATCGGAGACGGTGCAGGAGAGTTCGACTCGGCGTGTAAAGCTCATCACGATATGTAGTCTCCCTCACCCGGGTGACTATCAGCCGATAAGCCTAGGTGTAGTTCCTCGGGAGGTTGTGAACGTGTGAAGTAGTGAAGACCTCCGGCACGATGTGGGTATGCACACTCACTGTCGAAACCGGAGGTCTTCATGTCTCACGCTAATGCTTTGCTTGCCCCGCAGGGCAGGATGAAAATTGCCCGTCTTGTTGTTGATGACGGGTGGCCGGTCCGTCGGGTTGCTGAACGGTTCCAATGTTCACCAGCAACAGTGTCGAAATGGGCTGGCCGTTACCGCCAAGGCGAGTCGTTGACGGATCGCAGTTCGCGTCCGCATCACAGCCCGTCGAGGATGTCCTTGCGGGTTGAGCGGAGGATCATTGCGCTGCGTTTCACTCGTCGGTGGGGTCCGCACCGAATCAGTTACCACTTGGGTGTTCCTCGTTCCACGGTCGGGCGTGTATTGGCGCGTTATCGGATGCCGTTGCTGACACATGTTGACCGGATGACCGGGTTACCGGTTCGTGTCCCGAAACCGGTCCGGTATGTGATGGACAACCCTGGTGACCTTGTCCATGTTGATATCAAGAAACTAGGTCGTATTCCCGATGGGGGCGGCCATCGGGTGAGGGGCCGGAAGATCGGCAGCCGGAATAAGCAGAAACAGCCTGCCGGTTATGCGTTTTTGCATCACGCTGTTGATGACTGCACACGATTGGTCTACTCGGAACAGTTGACTGATGAACGAAAAGACACTGCTGCGGGGTTTTGGCGGCGAGCTCACGCGTTTTTCGCTTCACACGGCATCACCGTGAAAGCCGTGATGACCGACAACGGTCCCTGTTACCGGTCACAGGTGTTTGCTGCCGCGTTAGGAAACCAGGTGATTCATAAACGCACCAGGCCTTACCGTCCACAAACCAACGGGAAAGTCGAACGGTTCAACCGCACCCTGGTCGACGAATGGGCTTACGCCCACGTTTATTCCTCAGACCAAGACCGGTTCGACACCTACACGGACTGGTTGCATTACTACAATCATCACAGGCCCCACACGGGACTCGGAGGGCGAACACCCGGCCAAACCGTTCACAACCTCACAGGGAACAACACCTAGGCTTCGACTATGAAAGCTCTCCTGAATAACGTTGTCATTGCTGAAGCTGCAGAAGACCAGCTGGTCAAGATTGAAGGCAATTGGTACTTCCCGCCCTCCGCGGTGAAGGACGAGTTCCTCACGAAGAGCCCCACGCCCTATGTCTGCCCGTGGAAGGGCGAGTGTCAGTACTTCACCATCACGGTCGAAGGCCAGGCTTTTCCCGATCGCGCATGGTCGTACCCGAATCTTCGCCCCGGCGCCGTTGAGCGGGTCGGCACAGACTTCGCGAACTACGTGGCGTTCTGGAAAGAGGTCACGGTCGAGGCGTAGGCCTTCTCCGTCCACACGATCAGATACGACGGGTTGAACCGTTTCTCACACTTCGCGCACGACATGGGCCTGGATGGTTTTCTAAACCGGATAATCTCGTGGCCACGCGGGCACAGTCCTCGCCATTTCGCGTGCTCGGTCGCTGCCGGTGAGGTGTGGGTGCGCTGCCCCCGGTAACCAATAGACCGGGCAATCTGAAGCCACTTGTCACCGTGGCCCACTCGAACCCCCGCAAGCGCGTGCGCAATCTCGTGCAGGAGAACCTGTTCGGATTCATCCTCGGAGCCCGCTTCGCTCAAGTATCGGGAGAGGGTTATTCGCCGGTAGCGATGACTGCACTGGCCAAACCGAGTCTTGGCGTTATCCCAGGAGAACGACCAGTTATGCAAAGAATGCACAGCGAGCAATGCGCTTGCGCGTTTCTCAACCCAGTCTTTGGATGCCACCTTCGAAGGGTAACCAACATGTTCGAGATGGCGGGGAATTCATCCACACGATGGGTTTAGGGCGAATGTCAAGCAAGGGTGGACAAATCGTTATCAAACCGTATACAATAAAGGTTTGCTTCCCTGACTTCTCCTGCCCTCATATTGTGGTCGGTCGGAGAGCCCCGAGAATAGTGGCGGGGTGAACTCATTGAGCTGAGTTCTAGCGGAAGCTTTCCACATGTTCGGTCACTCATATTGAGGCTCTCTTTCGAGCCCTGGAGGTAATTGCTCTTGGCTGCTGCGCGTTCCGCATCTACTACACCCGCCAAGAACGGTCGAGTCGCACAGCGTCTCTCGTTCGCCAAAATCTCTGACACCCTCGAGGTTCCGGATCTGCTCGCACTGCAGACCGAGAGCTTCGAGTGGCTTGTTGGTTCCCCCGCGTGGAAGAAGCGCATTGCCGAGGCCAAGGCCGAAGGCAATCCCGTTGTCTCCACCAAGAGCGGGCTCGAGGAAATCTTTGAAGAGATTTCCCCCATCGAGGACTCCTCCGAGACCATGCAGCTCTCGTTCACGAACCCCTACCTCGAAGAGGAAAAGTACTCCATCGACGAGTGCAAGGAACGCGGCAAGACCTACGCCGCACCTCTCTATGTAGAGGCCGAGTTCATGAACCACCAGACCGGTGAAATCAAGACCCAGACGGTGTTCATGGGCGACTTCCCCCTGATGACCGAAAAGGGAACCTTCATCATTAACGGCACCGAGCGTGTCGTGGTGTCTCAGCTGGTGCGCAGCCCCGGCGTCTATTTCGAATCAGCACTCGACAAGCTCAGTGACAAAGAAATCCACTCCGTGCGGGTTATCCCAAGCCGCGGCGCGTGGTTGGAGTTCGAGGTCGACAAGCGCGATCAGGTCGGCGTTCGTATCGACCGCAAGCGCAAGCAGTCGGTCACCGTCTTTTTGAAGGCCCTCGGCCTCACCAGCGAAGAAATCGCGAAGCACTTCGCTGGTTTCTCCTCCGTTCTCGACGCCCTGGAGAAGGACACCATCCTCACCAAGGAAGAGGCCCTGAAAGACATTTACCGCAAGCTACGTCCAGGCGAGCAGGTCGCCGCTGAGGCAGCGCGTCTGCTGATTGACAACTTCTACTTCAACCCCAAGCGTTACGACCTCGCGAAGGTTGGTCGTTACAAGATCAACCGCAAGCTCGGTCTCGAGCTTCCTTTGGACACCTCGGTGCTGACCGTCGACGACATTGTCGCGACGATCAAGTACTTGGTCGCTCTCCACGAGGGTCACGCCACGATTGCCGGCACCCGTGCAGGCAAGAAGGTAGACATTCGTCTCGATGTCGATGACATCGACCACTTTGGTAACCGCCGCATCCGCGCCGTGGGCGAGCTGATTCAAAACCAGGTTCGCACCGGTCTCTCCCGCATGGAGCGCGTGGTTCGTGAGCGCATGACCACTCAGGACATTGAGGCAATTACTCCTCAGACCCTGATCAACGTGCGTCCCGTGGTCGCTGCGATCAAGGAGTTCTTTGGCACCAGCCAGCTCTCGCAGTTCATGGACCAGAACAACCCGCTCTCTGGCCTCACCCACAAGCGTCGTCTCTCCGCACTGGGCCCCGGTGGTCTGAGCCGTGAGCGCGCGGGTGTTGAGGTTCGTGACGTTCACCCCTCGCACTACGGCCGTATGTGCCCGATTGAAACTCCTGAAGGCCCCAACATTGGTCTGATTGGTTCGCTCGCATCCTTTGCTCGCATCAACGCGTTTGGATTCATCGAGACTCCCTACCGTCGCGTGGTCAAGGGCAAGGTGTCTAAGAACATTGACTATCTGACCGCAAGCGATGAAGACGAGTTCGTTGTCGCTCAGGCCGGTACTCCGCTGAACGCCGATGGCACCTTTGCCGAGGACAGAATCCTCGTGCGTAAGAAGGGTGGAGAGGTCGAGTTGGTCGCCCCAGAAGCGGTCGACTATGTCGATGTGTCCCCCCGCCAGATGGTCTCCGTGGCCACCTCGTTGATTCCGTTCCTCGAGCACGACGATGCAAACCGCGCCCTGATGGGTGCGAACATGCAACGCCAGGCTGTTCCGCTGTTGCGTTCGGAGTCCCCACTAGTCGGAACCGGTATGGAGTCCTTCGCCGCTGTTGACGCCGGTGACGTCATCGTCGCGGAAGCCCCCGGTGTTGTCACCGAGGTGTCTGCTGACCACGCCGTGGTCAAGCAGGACAAGGGCGGCACGAAGACCTACTACCTGCGCAAGTTTGACCGCTCGAACCAGGGCACGAACTTCAACCACCAGATTCGCGTGAGCGTCGGTGACAAGCTGGACCTCGGGCAGGTCATCGCTGATGGCCCCGCCACCGAAAACGGTGAGCTGGCTCTGGGTAAGAACCTGCTCGTGGCATTCATGTCATGGGAGGGCTACAACTTCGAAGACGCGATCATCCTGTCCCAGAACTTGGTCAAGGACGACACTCTCTCCTCGATTCACATCGAGGAGTATGACGTGGACGCCCGCGACACCAAGCTGGGTAAGGAAGAAATCACTCGCGATCTCCCCAATGTCGGCCCCGAGCTCTTGGCCAACCTGGATGAGCGAGGCATTATTCGCATCGGTGCCGAGGTTCGCCCAGGCGACATCCTCGTCGGCAAGGTCACACCCAAGGGTGAGACTGAGCTCAGCGCTGAGGAGCGCCTGTTGCGCGCGATCTTCAACGAGAAGAGCCGCGAGGTTCGCGACACGTCCCTTAAGGTTCCCCACGGTGAGCAGGGAACCATCATCGGTGTCAAGGTCTTCGACGCTGTCGATGGTGACGATGAGCTCGGCTCTGGTGTGAACCAGAGGGTTGTCGTCTACATCGCCCAGAAGCGCAAAATCTCCGAGGGTGACAAGCTCGCTGGTCGCCACGGAAACAAGGGTGTTATCGCCAGGATTCTTCCTGTCGAGGACATGCCATTCCTTGAGGATGGAACCCCTGTTGACATCATCTTGAACCCGCTGGGTGTTCCCGGTCGTATGAACTTCGGTCAGGTCTTGGAAATCCACCTCGGGTGGGCTGCCAAGCAGGGCTGGAAGGTCAGCGGTGACCCAGCATGGGCCAAGCGTCTGGCTGCTCAGGCCAAGGAAGCACTTCCTGGCACCAAGGTCGCAACCCCCGTGTTCGATGGCGCCAGCGAGGAAGAGATTGCTGGTCTCCTCGATTCAACCCTCGTGAACCGCGACGGCAAGCGCATGGTGGGCTCTTCTGGAAAGGCACGTCTCTTTGACGGGCGCTCCGGTGAGCCTTTCCCCGAGCCTGTCTCCGTGGGGTACATGTACATCCTCAAGCTCCACCACCTCATCGACGACAAGATTCACGCTCGCTCGACGGGACCGTACTCGATGATCACCCAGCAGCCGCTCGGTGGAAAAGCGCAGTTCGGTGGACAGCGATTCGGTGAGATGGAGGTGTGGGCCCTCGAGGCCTATGGCGCCTCCTACGCTCTCCAGGAGCTTCTGACCATCAAGTCGGATGACATCCTCGGTCGCGTGAAGGTCTACGAAGCCATCGTCAAGGGTGAAAACATCCAGGAGCCCGGTATCCCCGAGAGCTTCAAGGTCTTGATGAAAGAGATGCAGTCGCTGTGTCTCAACGTCGAGGTGCTCTCAGCAGACGGCCAAGCCGTCTCGCTGAAGGACTCTGATGACGAGTTGTACCGCGCTGCGGAAGAACTTGGCATCAACATCTCGACTCGCTTCGAGTCTTCGTCCGTGGACGAAATCTAAGTAACGACCGAGCCAGAACTAACGAGAGAGATACATCGTGCTGGAAGCAACAACGTTTGAAGCCCTGCGTATTGGCCTAGCCACCTCGGAGCACATCCGCGGCTGGTCGTACGGCGAGGTCAAGAAGCCCGAAACCATCAACTACCGCACCCTGAAGCCCGAGAAGGATGGCCTCTTCGGAGAGCAAATCTTCGGACCCAGTCGTGACTGGGAGTGTGCGTGTGGCAAGTACAAGCGCGTGCGCTTCAAGGGAATCGTCTGTGAGCGCTGTGGCGTTGAGGTCACCAAGTCCTCAGTCCGTCGTGAGCGCATGGGCCACATTGAGCTGGCTGCACCGGTCACCCACATTTGGTACTTCAAGGGTGTCCCCAGCCGTCTCGGTTACCTCCTGGACATGGCACCGAAGGACCTCGAGAAGGTCATCTATTTCGCCGCCTACATGATCATCAACGTGGACGTCGATGCCCGCCACCGCGAAATGCCCGAGCTCGAGAAAGAGCTTCAGCTGGAGATCAAGCAGTTGGAGAAGGAGCGCGACGCGCTCATTTCTGATCGCATGACTGTTCTCGAGAAGGAACTCGCCGAACTCGAGGCCAACAGCGCCAAGGCAGACCAGAAGCGCAAGGCGGACGATGCCGGTAAGAAGGAGATGGCGTCGGTGCGTAAGAACTTCGATGACGACATCGCTCACCTCGAGCGCGTCTGGGAAGATTTCCGTTCGCTGAAGGTGGGCGATCTTCGCGCCGAAGACGCTGTCTTCCAGGACATGCAGGACCGCTACGGCATGTTCTTCGACGCCCACATGGGCGCCGAGGCAATCCGCCAGCGTCTGCTCGATTTCGATCTGGTCAGCGAGGGCGAGAAGCTCCACGACGAGATTGCTAATGGCAAGGGACAGCGCAAGATCCGTGCGATCAAGCGCCTCAAGGTTGTCAATGCGTTCTTGCAGACCGGCGCTTCGCCGGCCTCTATGGTCTTGGAAGTTGTTCCGGTGATTCCACCGGAGCTTCGCCCCATGGTTCAGCTCGATGGTGGCCGCTTTGCGACTTCTGACCTCAATGACCTCTACCGCCGCGTGATCAACCGCAACAACCGTCTTCGTCGTCTGCTCGACCTCGGTGCACCCGAGATCATCGTCAACAACGAAAAGCGCATGCTGCAGGAAGCCGTCGACGCACTCTTCGACAACGGTCGTCGTGGTCGCCCTGTTACCGGAACCGGTAACCGTGCTCTGAAGAGTCTCTCCGACATGCTGAAGGGTAAGCAGGGTCGTTTCCGCCAAAACCTTCTGGGTAAGCGCGTTGACTACTCCGGCCGTTCCGTGATTGTCGTGGGCCCCCAGCTCAAGCTTCACCAGTGTGGTCTGCCGAAGATCATGGCACTCGAGCTCTTCAAGCCCTTTGTTATTAAGCGCCTGATGGACCTCGGTCACTCGAGCAACATCAAGAACGCCAAGCGCATGGTGGAGCGTTCCAGGCCCGAGGTGTGGGATGTTCTCGAAGAGATCATCCGTGAGCGCCCGGTTCTGTTGAACCGCGCACCAACCCTGCACCGTTTGGGTATCCAGGCATTCGAGCCTCAGCTCGTCGAAGGTAAGGCCATCCAGCTTCACCCGCTGGTCTGTGCTGCCTTCAACGCTGACTTCGATGGTGACCAGATGGCTGTTCACCTGCCGCTCTCGGTTGAGGCTCAGGCTGAAGCCCGCATCTTGATGCTGGCCTCGAACAACATCCTGAAGCCCTCCGATGGCCGCCCGGTGACCGTGCCCACCCAGGACATGATTATCGGTCTGCACCACCTGACCACCCTCAAGGAGGGTGCAATCGGTGAAGGCCGTGCATTCAGCTCGATTGCTGAGGCCATCATGGCTATGGACCAGCACTCGCTCGGCTTGAACGCGAAAATCAAGATCCGCATCGCAAGCCTTCACCTGAAGGACGCTCCCGCTGGATTCGTTCAGGGCAGCTCGGTCATCCACGATACGACCCTCGGTCGCGCCTTGTTCAACGAGTTGCTTCCTGCGGACTACCCGTGGGTTGAGGCTGTTGCTGACAAGCCCATGATCTCCTCGATCGTGAACGACCTCGCCGAGCGCTACCCGAAGGTTGCCGTCGCTGAGACCCTCGACCGGGTCAAGGACGCTGGCTTCTACTGGGCAACCCGCTCCGGTGTGACGGTGGCATTGAGCGATGTGCTCACCCCGAAGCACAAGAAGGACATCGTTGCCAAGTATGAGAAGTTGGCCGCGAAGATTCAGTCGCAGTACGACAAGGGTCTGATCTCAGACGTCGAGCGTCGTCGCGAACTGGTTGAGGTCTGGAGTGCGTGCACCAAGGAAGTCAACGACGAAATGCGTGCGAGCTTCCCCGAGGACAACACCATCAACCGTATGGTCACCTCCGGTGCGCGTGGTAACTGGTTGCAGGTCGGAAACATCGCCGGCATGCGTGGTTTGGTCTCCAACCCACGTGGTGAAGTTATCGCCCGCCCGATCATCTCGAGCTACCGCGAGGGCCTCTCTGTGGCTGAGTACTTCATCGCCACCCACGGTGCCCGTAAGGGTCTGGCGGACACGGCTCTGCGTACCGCAGACTCTGGTTACCTGACTCGTCGTCTGGTCGATGTGGCACAGGATGTCATCATTCGCGGAGCCGACTGTGGCACATCCAAGGGAATCACCTTCACCATTGCGGTGAAGGACTCCGAGGGTGCTTGGGTTCGCGCAAACAACGCCGAGAACACGGTCTATGCCCGTAACCTCGCTGCTGATGCCACGACCGACAAGGGCAAAGTGATTGCCGAGGCTGGTTCCGATGTGGGCGATGTGGTCATCAACGAACTCGTCGCAGCTGGCGTTCGCGAGATCACTGTCCGCTCTGTGCTCACCTGTGAGGCCGCAGTCGGTGTGTGTGCCGCGTGTTACGGTCGCTCGTTGGCTTCGGGTATTGCCGTTGACCTCGGTGAGGCTGTGGGAATCATTGCAGCCCAGTCGATTGGTGAACCCGGTACTCAGCTGACAATGCGTACCTTCCACACCGGTGGTTCTGCCTCCGCAGCTGACATCACCCAGGGTCTGCCCCGGGTGACCGAGCTCTTCGAGGCCCGCACCCCGAAGGGGTCGAGCCCGATTTGTGAGGCAAACGGCCGCATCTCTGTGGAAGAAACCGACACCCAATACAAGGTCATTCTGACCCCAGACAACGGTGACGAGCCCGTTGGGCACACGGTCTCCAAGAGAATGACTCTCCTGGTTACTGATGGACAGAGTGTTGAACTTGGCCAGCAGATCCACGAGGGTCTTCTTGACCCCAAGGATGTTCTTCGCGTCAAGGGCGTGCGTGCTGTTCAGCAGCACCTCGTCGATGGTGTTCAGGGCGTGTATGGCTCACAGGGTGTGCCCATTCACGACAAGCACATCGAGGTCATCGTTCGTCAGATGCTGCGGAAGGTCACCGTGGTGGACCACGGCGAGACCACGCTGCTGCCGGGCGAGCTTGTTGACCGCGGTCGCTACAACACCCTCAACCGCGAGGCACTCGGCGAGGGCAAGAAGACTGCCTCCGCGCGTCAGGAAGTCATGGGAATCACCAAGGCATCCTTGGCCACCGAGTCCTGGTTGTCCGCAGCGTCCTTCCAAGAGACCACTCGTGTTCTCACCGAAGCAGCTATGCAGGGTAAGAGCGACCCGCTGGTGGGACTCAAGGAAAACGTCATCATCGGAAAGCTCATCCCGGCCGGAACCGGCCTGGGTGCTTACCGCAACGTCACGGTGGAGCCCACCGAAGCGGCTCGTGCCGAGCACTACCCGGCCAGGCTCTTTGCCGCTGACGATGCGTTTGGTGCAACCGATGACCTCTCGTTTGTGGATTTTGAATCCTTTAGCTCCGAAGACTCAGGCTCTGAAGGCGGCTACAAGTAACCACAGCACGAACCGCAAGAAGGGGCCAGGTTAACTGGCCCCTTCTTCGTGTCTGGGGATAACCACGGCGCTCAGGCTCAAGCCCCGCCTAGCCTCGGGGAATGATTCTTGAGGGCGTCGTTGTCATCATGCACCTGGGTGTCGGAATCGTGGGGCTCTTGCTCTCGCGGATAGATCTTCTGGAGCACCGATTGCCAAACTGCGGGACTGGCTCTCTGGCTGTTGGTCTGGGGATTCTGGCTGTAGTGGCGGGTGATTCAGGGCGAGTGCAGAGCGCTCTGCTGGCTGGAGCTGTGAGTGCCGGGGTCTTTGCCCTCGCTGCTGCCCTACCCCCGCATGCGCTTGGCTGGGGTGATGTGAAACTGCAGGGAGGACTGGGTTTTTACCTGGGTTTTCTTGATTCGCGACTTGTGCTGGTCCAGTGCGCAATGGCGATCATTGTTGGCGGAGTGGTGGCGCTGATCGGGATTCTGCGGAAAAGCCATGGCGCGCGCGATCCCATTGCCTTTGGCCCCTCGCTGGTGGCAGGTGGTGCATTAGCCGTGATTGCCGGAAAATATGGGGAAATCATTTGACCCAGGGCTTTTTGGCCATTAGTCTTGGAATTTGTGTGTGCGATGGCACGCCCGTCTGTGTTCCCCAGTGTGGGAAGACATGACACGGGTCATCACTTCCACATTGGGTTGTGGGCGAAACCAGCGGAAACACTGGCAAGCCGGCCCCCACGGCATACCAAGCGCAGGTGCGAAAGCACAGCTTGGTGCGATGTCGCTGGGTGGTGGAGAAGTAACCAACACCATCCAGTAACCACCATCAATTAGCTGTCACCGTGCAGCACAAATAAGGAGTGAACTGTGCCAACGATTCAACAGTTGGTCCGTAAGGGACGTAAGCCCAAGGTCCAGAAGACCAAGGCGCCTGCCCTCAAGGCCAACCCCCAACAGCGCGGCGTATGCACCCGTGTGTACACCACGACCCCCAAGAAGCCGAACTCGGCTCTGCGCAAGGTCGCCCGTGTGAAGCTCTCCAACGGTACTGAAGTGACCGCCTACATCCCCGGTGAGGGCCACAACCTCCAGGAGCACTCGATGGTGCTTGTTCGTGGTGGTCGTGTGAAGGACCTCCCTGGTGTCCGTTACAAGATTGTCCGTGGTGCTCTTGACACCCAGGCCGTGAAGAACCGTAAGCAGGCCCGTAGCCTCTACGGAGCGAAGAAGGATAAGAAATAATGCCTCGTAAAGGTCCCGCTCCTAAGCGCCCCGTTATTGCTGACCCCGTTTACGGGGCTCCCATTGTCTCTCAGCTCGTGAACAAGATCCTTGTTCAGGGCAAGAAGGGCCTCGCCGAGCGCATCGTTTACGGTGCACTCGAAGGCGTTGCGTCGAAGAGCGGCCAGGAACCCGTCATCGTCTTGAAGAAGGCGTTGGATAACGTTCGTCCAACCCTCGAGGTGCGCTCGCGCCGCGTGGGTGGATCCACCTACCAGGTGCCCGTCGAGGTCAAGCCTCACCGTGCGAACACCCTCGCTCTGCGCTGGTTGACCAGCTACGCCAAGGCTCGTCGTGAAAAGACGATGACCGAGCGTCTCACCAACGAAATTCTTGACGCATCCAACGGCCTTGGTGCCGCTGTGAAGCGTCGCGAAGACACCCACAAGATGGCTGAGTCCAACAAGGCCTTCGCCCACTACCGCTGGTAGGACGCGGCTTCACGCTCACCCCCACCACCTAATCTCCGGAGGAACACTGTGGCACTTGACGTGCTAACCGACCTGAACAAGGTCCGCAACATTGGCATCATGGCTCACATCGATGCGGGAAAGACCACGACGACAGAGCGCATTCTGTTTTACACGGGTATTTCTCACAAGATCGGTGAGGTCCACGATGGCGCAGCCACCATGGACTGGATGGCTCAAGAGCAGGAACGAGGCATCACGATCACCTCGGCTGCCACCACGTGCTTCTGGGACAACCACCAGATCAACATCATTGACACCCCCGGCCACGTGGACTTCACCGTTGAGGTGGAGCGCAGCCTTCGTGTTCTTGACGGCGCTGTTGCGGTGTTCGATGGCAAGGAAGGTGTGGAGCCACAGTCTGAGACTGTGTGGCGCCAGGCCGACAAGTACAACGTCCCTCGCATCTGCTTTGTTAACAAAATGGACAAGCTGGGTGCTGACTTTTACTACACAGTCGACACCATCATCAAGCGCCTTGGCGCGAAGCCTCTGGTCATTCAGTTGCCTATTGGTTTTGAGTCGACTTTCGTCGGCGTTATCGACCTCGTGGAGATGAAGGCCATCGTGTGGCCCGGTGACTCCAAGGGTGATGTGACCTTGGGTGCCGAGTACATCGTTCAGGAAATCCCCGCCGACATGCAGGCTAAGGCCGAGGAATACCGCGCGAAGCTCATCGAGGGCGTCGCTGACGCTAACGAAGAGCTTCTCGAGAAGTTCTTGAGCGGTGAAGAAATCAGCATTGCAGAAATCAAGGCCGGCATCCGCCAGCTGACGATTGCCGGTGCTGCCTACCCCGTGCTCTGTGGTTCGTCCTTCAAGAACCGTGGTGTCCAGCCGATGCTGGACGCTGTTGTTGCCTACCTTCCCTCTCCGGTTGACGTCCCTGACGTCGAAGGACACGATGTTCGTGACGCAGAGAAGATCGTGGTGCGCAAGCCTTCCTCCGCAGAGCCCTTCTCGGCTCTCGCGTTCAAGGTTGCGGTGCACCCCTTCTTCGGTCGCCTGACCTACATCCGCGTCTACTCCGGTGGTATCGATTCTGGTGCCCAGGTCATCAACTCCACCAAGGACAAGAAGGAGCGCATCGGAAAGATCTTCCAGATGCACGCCAACAAGGAAAACCCCGTGGACAGCGTGTCCGCTGGACACATCTACGCCGTTATTGGCTTGAAGGACACCACGACGGGGGACACCCTGTGTGACCCCACTCACCCGGTAGTTCTCGAGTCGATGTCCTTCCCCGAGCCCGTTATTGAGGTCGCCATCGAGCCCAAGACCAAGGCTGACCAGGAGAAACTCTCCTTGGCCATCCAGAAGCTGGCTGAAGAAGACCCCACGTTCCGCACTGAGCAGAACCAGGAAACAGGCCAGACCGTCATCAAGGGTATGGGTGAGCTTCACCTCGACATCCTCGTTGACCGGATGAAGCGCGAATTCAACGTCGAGGCCAACGTGGGTAAGCCCCAGGTGGCCTACCGCGAGACCATTCGTAAGCTGGTTGAGAAGGTCGATTACACCCACAAGAAGCAGACCGGTGGTTCTGGTCAGTTCGCGAAGGTGCAGATCAACCTCGAGCCCATGGACATCACGGGCGAGACCATGTATGAATTTGATAACCAAGTCACCGGTGGTCGTATTCCTCGTGAATACATCCCCTCGGTGGATGCTGGAATTCAGGACGCGATGCAGGTGGGCGTTCTGGCGGGCTACCCAACCGTCGGTGTCAAAGCGACACTGCTGGATGGGCAGTACCACGACGTCGACTCATCTGAGATGGCGTTCAAGATTGCTGGATCGATGGTCTATAAAGAGGCCGCCAGGAAGGCAAATCCTGTTCTGCTCGAGCCGTTGATGGCTGTCGAGGTGCGGACCCCAGAGGAATACATGGGCGATGTCATCGGTGACCTCAACTCCAGGCGCGGGCAGATCCAGAGCATGGAGGACGCGACCGGTGTTAAGGTTGTTCGCGCACTCGTGCCGCTCTCGGAAATGTTCGGATATGTGGGTGACCTGAGGTCGAAGACCTCTGGTCGCGCTGTGTACTCGATGACTTTCGAGACGTACTCTGAAGTCCCGAAGGCTGTGGCCGACGAGATTATTCAGAAGGGCAAGGGCGACTAAGCCCAACGAATAGGCTCGCCTGGCCTGCAACAACAAGACAAGTAACCAAGAATCTGGGCCCGCAAAGTTCAGATCAACAGTCCCGAGGAGGACCATAGTGGCTAAGGCCAAGTTCGAGCGGACCAAACCGCACGTCAACATCGGTACGATCGGTCACGTCGACCACGGCAAGACCACTCTTACCGCTGCTATTTCCAAGGTGCTCGCAGACCGTCACCCCTCAGCAGTCAACGTGGTACGCGACTTCGCGTCCATCGACTCTGCTCCGGAAGAGCGTCAGCGCGGTATCACCATCAACATCTCCCACGTGGAGTATGAGACCGACAAGCGTCACTATGCACACGTTGACGCCCCCGGTCACGCCGACTACATCAAGAACATGATCACCGGTGCCGCGCAGATGGACGGTGCAATCCTCGTGGTTGCCGCCACTGACGGCCCGATGGCACAGACCCGTGAGCACGTTCTGCTCGCCAAGCAGGTGGGTGTTCCTTACCTGCTCGTCGCGCTGAACAAGGCCGACATGGTCGACGACGAGGAAATCCTCGAGCTCGTCGAGGTCGAGGTTCGTGAGTTGCTCTCCAGCCAGGGCTTCGACGGCGACAACGCTCCTGTTGTTCGCGTGTCCGGCCTCAAGGCTCTCGAAGGAGACGCCGCCTGGGGTGACAAGATCATGGAGCTCATGGCCGCCGTGGACAACAGCGTTCCAGACCCCATCCGCGACAAGGACAAGCCGTTCTTGATGCCCGTGGAGGACGTCTTCACGATCACTGGTCGTGGAACTGTTGTGACCGGCCGTGCCGAGCGTGGCACGCTGAAGATCAACTCGGATGTCGAGATTGTGGGTATTCGCCCCACGCAGAAGACGACCGTGACTGGTATCGAGATGTTCCACAAGCAGCTCGACGAGGCATGGGCCGGCGAGAACTGTGGTCTTCTTCTTCGCGGTACCAAGCGTGAAGACGTAGAGCGTGGCCAGGTTGTTGTTGCACCGGGTTCGGTAACCCCGCACACCAACTTCGAGGGCACCGCCTACATCCTCTCCAAGGAAGAGGGTGGACGTCACAACCCCTTCTACACCAACTACCGTCCCCAGTTCTACTTCCGTACCACGGACGTAACTGGCGTCATCTCGCTGCCTTCTGGCACTGAAATGGTGATGCCCGGTGACACCACCGACATGACCGTTGAGCTGATTCAGCCCATCGCCATGGAGGAGGGCCTCAGCTTCGCCATCCGTGAGGGTGGACGCACTGTGGGCGCCGGAACGGTGACCAAGATCATCAAGTAGTT
>Ga0208788_1000110_pt1 | contig 41652 bp, 41 predicted proteins | sample Wag4_2014_7_11_3_FD_187363 | JGI IMG/M metagenome (GOLD analysis project Ga0208788, IMG submission 187363) | Fresh water mixed with fracking chemicals microbial communities from Ohio, USA - Utica-2 Time Series FC 2014_7_11 (SPAdes) (version 2) ... | reverse complement strand
CGCTTTCTCCCGCATCTTCTACCGCTTCTAAATACTCAGTTCTGAAATCTGCAACTAGCTCTTTATGTTCTGGATCGCTATCTCTGCGTGCTGTAGGGCTCTGTGAGTAGTCAATAATTTCGAGCGTCTCAAGATCAATTAATGCAGACGGGTTGCCCGCATCATCATGGAGAACTAAGTACGGGGTAACAAGCGGATCGAAGACACGATTAGCAAGTAAAACTGCATCATCGAAATCAGAGTCACTACCTTCTAATTCATTTACGACTACTAAACGTGGTAACTGAAAATCTGTTAGCGCTGACCAAAGATCAATCGTTTCTTGATCAATGCCGGCTGCAGGATTTATTGCAAAGATTGCTAGTTCGCTCTCGGCTATTGGTTCATTGGAATGAATGGCTCCGAAGAGTTCGGCTAACGTTTTTGGTTGAGAGGAGACATGGCCATATATATGGATACGCGGATTAGCAGTATCTCTCTCTGAACTCACAGGCGTCAGAATAGGTGAAAATCCGCGGGGGAGCCTACGATGGACCTGATGTTAAGCGCCTCTATAAAACCCGCAGTCACCCGCGCTATCAATCCGATCGCTCGCGGTGCCCTTGCCATTGGTTTAACTCCAAATGCAGTTACCTTTATTGGGGCAATTGGCCTGGTTACTTCCGCGCTGTATTTCTATCCCAAGGGCGATTTCTTTATCGGAACTCTTGTTATCTCTTTCTTTGCGCTAAGCGATCTATTTGATGGCGCAATGGCTCGCATCTCTCACAAGGGGGCAAGCGCATGGGGTGGATTTTTAGATTCAACAATCGATCGAATTACTGATTCGGCTATCTTGGTTGGTTTAACACTTTACTTAGTAGACGTAGATGACGCATTAACTGCTGTTGTGATTGGTGCGCTAGTTTTTGGTTCACTCGTTCCATACATCAGAGCCAAAGCGGAAAGCATGCAAATCTCTTGTTCTGGCGGAATCGCAGAGCGAACCGAGCGTTTGATAATTTCCCTTACAGCAATTGGACTGGAAGGACTTGGAGTTCCATTCGCTCTAGCGATCGGCATCTGGCTTCTACTGATTCTCGCAGTCGTTACTGTAATCCAACGAATTTTGATTGTGAAGGCAGCGCTGTAACGCAATGAATTTTGATTTCGCAGTGGCAGGTGGGTATTTCGCTGGATGGCGCCTAGTTCGAGCGCTACCAGAAAAGTTTGCATATAAAGCTTTCGAAGCAATCGGTAAGTACGCACTTTCCCGTAATGGCGCGCGCGTGAAAAGGTTGCGCTCTAATCTTTCTCGTGTCTGCCCAACTAAATCCTCATCCGAAATGGACGAACTGATGCGCAAAGCGATGAGTTCGTATATGCGTTACTGGTGTGACACATTTAGATCTCCAGATTGGTCACGCGAGCGAATAGCTGCAACAGTCACGGTTGATGGCGAAGATTTACTAACCGCACCTATGAAGAACGGGACCGGTGTAGTAGTCGCACTTCCGCACGCTGGTAATTGGGACCATGCCGGCTCGTACTTCTGCGGAATGGGTTTTCCACTCGTAACTGTTGCCGAGCGTTTAAAGCCGGAAGCGCTCTTCAATAAATTTTTGGAGTATCGCCAAAACATCGGGATGGAAGTTCTTGCACTTGATTCAAGATCAATTGTCACCCTGATGCAAAGGGCGCGCGAGGGTCGTTTGATCGCCCTTGTCGCCGATCGTGATCTTTCTAAGAGCGGCGTGGATGTATCTTTCTTTTGCCATCCAGCGCGCATGCCTGCTGGCCCTGCACTGCTTGCAATCAGAACTGGTATTCCACTAATTACCGCATATGTTTCTTACACGACTGCCGGCATTCACATTGTTTTTAATTCGGTGGAGATTCCTACCCATGGAAGCGAAGAAGAGAGAGTCTCGCAAGTAGTGCAACGTTGCGCTGACCTATTTGCAGAAGGAATCGCATCTTCGCCGCAAGATTGGCATATGTTGCAGCGAATCTGGACAGATGGAGATTTCCAGGAGCGCAGCGCATGACCCTAAAAAAATTAAGGATCGGACTAGTTTGTCCCTACGGTTGGGATACACCAGGTGGCGTACAGAGCCATGTTCGCGATCTAGCGGAGTACCTGATTGCCAAAGGCCATTACGTATCTGTTCTTGCACCTGTTGTTGATGAAGAGAACATCCCTGATTATGTAACGAGTGCAGGAAAACCAATTTCGATTCCATATAACGGAGCGGTTGCTCGCGTTCTCTTTGGTCCAATTGCCTTTGCCAGAGTTCGCCAGTGGATCAGCAATGGAAAATTTGATCTTCTACATCTACACGAACCTGCTATTCCATCAATTTCATTATTGGCTTGCTGGGCTGCTGAAGGACCGATGGTTGGAACCTTCCACGCCGCTGCAAAACGCCAGAAGGCGATCTTTGCAATTGGACCAATTCTTGAGCCGGTAATTGAAAAGTTAACGGCGCGAATTGCGGTAAGCGAAGCTGCTCGTTCCACTCTTACAGAACATCTAGAAACTGACGCAGTTGTGATTCCTAACGGTATTTATGCTGATCGATATCGTGATGGTGAAGTGCTAGAAAAATGGAGCGGGAACACAATTGGTTTTATTGGCCGATATGAAGAACCGCGTAAAGGTTTGCCTGTCCTTCTTGAAGCACTGCCGATAATCGCCCGCTTTGCTCCAGATGTAAGAGTTTTAGTTGCTGGACCAGGCGAGAGTAAAGAGGTAATCGAAAGTATTGATCCGCAACTGCGAGGCCGCTTCGAATTTTTGGGAAGAATTTCCGAGAAGGAGAAAGCCGATTTTCTCTCTTCTGTCGCTATTTATGTAGCGCCAAATACTGGAGGAGAATCATTCGGAATCATTCTGGCCGAGGCGTTAGCCGGGGGAGCTGCGGTACTTGCTAGCGATATCCCAGCATTTGATTCACTGCTGGGCCATGGAGAATTTGGTGCGCTCTTTACTTCAGAAGATCCGCAAGATCTGGCGCGCGGTGCTATTGATCTGTTGCGTGATTCTGAAAAACGCCGTGAACTAGCTAAACGTGGCAAAGAGTACGCACAAAGATTTGACTGGGATGTTGTTGCTGAAGATATTTATTCAATATACGAAATGGCGCTTGTGGGAAGCTCTGGGGTAACTCTTTCTTCGGAAAATCGCGCGTGGAATCGCTTTCTAGGAAGAGAAGGAAATTAAATGGAGAAGTATTTCTTTATTTTGCTCATTGTTATCTTCGCGATCTGGTATTTGTCGTATTCGGCAACAAGGCTAGATCGTCTACATAACCGTGTTGAAACTAGTTGGGCAAATCTTGATGGTCTACTTCAGCGACGTGCAGCAGTGGCTCTAGAGATTGCTAAGAGCGAAATTGCTGACCCCGCTTCCTCGCTTCTCCTAACAGCGGCTGCGCACCAAGCGCGAGATGCGCAAATGCGCGCACGTTCGCAAGCTGAAAGCGGACTATCTGGTGCGCTGGGTCTCTTGCTGCACGATGGACATTTGGTAAGTGGCTCAATAGAAAAGGATTTGTTGAGAGAACTCAGCGAATTAACCGACAAGATTCGCGTCGCAATTGCTCTACACGTTGATGCCGTCAATCGCACACAAATGGTGCGACGTAAGCCCGTTTTTAGGATATTTCAATTAGCCGGTCGGGCACCGCTTCCTGTTACCTATGAATTTGAAGCCGATGTTCTTTAGAAAGTTTGCCATCTCGATAATTGGAGTTACATCCATCTTTGTTGTTGGCTTGGGCTTTTTCTCGCCTGAACAGTTCTCGAAATTGGGTGAAATTGAAAAAGTCTTCAAGGATCCTGAGCCGGTTAACTCATTGAGTGGTCGCATCGGAAGCGATGGACCAATTCTGGTAGTAAAGATCGATGACACTCCGCCGGCACATCCACAAGCGGGGCTCGAAGATGCTGATGTGGTTTATATAGAGCAAGTAGAAGGTGGACTCACCAGACTGGCTGCCGTTTTCTCCTCAACTATCCCGACGGTAATAGGACCTGTAAGAAGTGCGCGTATCTCAGATATAGAAATACTTGAGCAGTTTGGTCGTGTGGCCTTTGCTTACAGTGGCGCACAGAAAAAATTATTGCCAGTAATTGGTGCGGCAAACCTGGAGAACTTAGGAGCACAGCGCCAGTCACGCGAAATCTATACAAATGATCCGCTACGCAACGCACCGACGGCGATGATGCTGCAGGCGCAAACTTTGATGCAAAAAGTTAAGGAACAGCAACTTCCTGTTGCAATTTCGAAGAACGTTGGATGGAACTTTGCGGAATCCTTCGATACTGGAACGGCAATCGCCTCAGCTAAAATTTCTTGGCCGGCAAATTCATACGATGCGGTCTGGTCAAATGTGGAGAAGCGCTGGCTGCTCTCACACAAAGGTGTTCCAAACATTTCAGCCAGTGGCGTTCATTTAGCTGCGAGTACCTTCGTAATTCAGATCGTTTCAATTACTCCATCTGAATATGGAGATAAGTTCGGAGGCGTTACTCCATTCACCGCAACGGTCGGTTCAGGTAGTGGCTACATTCTTCGCGACGGAAAATACATTTCCGCGCTATGGGAGCGTCTAACTCCTGAATCAGGAACTACTTGGAAAACCACTTCTGGAGAAGCGATCCCCTTCGCACCGGGGCAAATTTGGATCGCGTTAACCGATAAGGAACCAGTATTTACGCCTATTCCTTCGAAAATCCCCGCAGATGCGCCATCTGCTGCAGCAAAGTAGTATTAAGCCCTTAACTATTTGGATAGATATTTTTTAGGGAGTTAGCGATGTCAGAGGCAGTCGGAACAGCTCGCGTTAAGCGCGGTATGGCAGAGATGCTTAAGGGCGGCGTCATCATGGATGTCGTCAATGTTGAGCAGGCCAAGATCGCTCAAGATGCAGGTGCCTGTGCTGTTATGGCGCTCGAGAGAGTCCCCGCAGATATTCGCGCCCAAGGTGGCGTGGCACGCATGTCAGATCCAGACATGATCGAAAAGATTAAAGCTGCAGTGACAATTCCTGTAATGGCTAAGGCTCGTATCGGTCACTTCGTCGAAGCTCGCATTCTCGAATCTCTAGGCGTTGATTACATCGACGAATCAGAAGTTTTAACTCCAGCAGATTTTGAAAACCATATTGATAAGTGGGATTTCAAAGTTCCTTTCGTGTGCGGAGCAACAAACTTAGGTGAAGCGCTCCGTCGGATTAATGAAGGCGCCGCAATGATTCGCTCAAAGGGCGAGGCAGGTACTGGAGATGTTTCCAACGCCATGATGCATATGCGCAAGATCGGGGCAGAAATCCGTCGCCTATCTTCCATGCGCGAAGATGAACTCTATGTTGCCGCTAAAGATCTTCAGGCTCCTTACGCACTTGTTAAAGAAGTAGCTGAGACCGGAAAACTTCCTGTCGTTCTATTTACTGCTGGTGGTATCGCAACTCCTGCCGATGCGGCTTTAATGATGCAGATGGGCGCTGACGGCGTATTCATTGGTTCAGGAATCTTCAAGTCAGGCGATCCTGCAACTCGCGCAGCTGCTTGCGTTAAAGCAACCACATTCTTCGAAGATGCAAAAGTAATTGCCGATGCCTCACGTGGTCTGGGTGAAGCGATGGTTGGAATCAATGTCGCTGATCTTCCTGCACCACATCGCTTAGCTGATCGCGGCTGGTAGTTAATTAGAAAATGAAGATTGGCGTTCTCGCTCTTCAAGGTGATTTTCGCGAACACCTCGTTGCAGCAAAGAGCGCTGGCCATGCTGCGCTAACTGTGCGTCGTCCAGAAGAGCTTGTTGAAGTAGATGCGCTGATTCTTCCTGGGGGAGAATCAACAACGATTGCACATCTTGCAAATACCTTTAACTTGATGCAGCCGATAAGAGATCGAATCAAATCAGGTATGCCGGTCTTTGGATCATGCGCAGGAATGATTCTTTTAGCTGATCGAATTATTGATGGATCGGATGGTCAAGAAACTTTCGGTGGCATTGATATGACCGTGCGAAGAAATGCCTTTGGTCGCCAAGTTGATTCCTTTGAAAGCGATCTTGATTTTCAAGGCGGCAATCTTCACGCGGTCTTCATTCGTGCGCCTTGGGTAGAAGAAGTCGGCGCAACGGCCGAGGTCCTAGCAACAGTGAAAACTGCGAAGGGATCGCACGCGGTGGCTGTTCGACAAGGAAGGCTCTTGGCAACCTCATTCCATCCCGAGTTAACTGGAGATTTACGCGTACATCGCTACTTCTTTGATCAAGTCTGTACAGGCGCGATAAAGTAAGCGAAGTGAATTACGCGGTTTAGATACCGCTCAACGAGAGTGAAAGTTTGAGGTTACGCCATGTCAGGCCATTCCAAATGGGCAACGACAAAGCATAAGAAAGCGGTAATCGATAGCCGCCGTGCAAAGAACTTTGCAAAACTCATTAAGGCCATTGAAGTTGCATCACGTAATGGTGGGCCAGATGTTGATGGCAATCCAACTCTCTTCGATGCGATTGCCAAGGCTAAGAAGAATTCCATGCCAGCCGACAATATCGAGCGCGCTGTAAAGCGTGGTGCGGGACTTGAATCTGGCGGCTCTGACTGGCAGACGATTATGTATGAAGGCTATGGCCCAAATGGCGTGGCGATCATGATCGAATGTTTATCTGATAATCGAAATCGCGCCGCATCAGAAGTACGAGTAGCTGTTACTCGTAATGGTGGATCAATGGCGGATCCCGGATCAGTTTCCTATCTCTTTAATCGCAAAGGTGTAATCATCATCGCTAAGGCTGATTCGGTAACAGAAGAGAAAATTCTTGAATCAGTACTCGAAACTGGCGCTGAAGAAGTAAACGATTTAGGCGAATCTTTTGAGGTCGTCTGCGAGGCTAGCGATCTCGTTGCAGTTCGTACAGCGTTGCAGAACTCGGGCCTTGATTATGAATCAGCCGATTCATCATTCTTGCCATCGATGTCCATTCCCTTGGATGCAGAAGGGGCCACCAAGGTCTTCGAACTAATTGATGCCATTGAAGAGTTGGATGATGTGCAGAATGTTTACAGCAACTTCGATGTCTCTGACGAGGTTATGGCGAGCCTTTCCTAGCTCTTTGTGGACTCGGACATAGGCTTTGAAGTTATGAGCCAAGCAACGCTGAGAGTTTTGGGTATCGACCCAGGCCTTACGCGCTGCGGCATAGGCGTTATTGAAGGCCTACCCGGATCACCACTTAAGTTGATTAGCGTGGGAGTGATCAAGACTCCCAGCGATAACCCGCTAGAACAGCGTCTCTTCCAGCTCGAAGAAGAGATCACTAATTGGGTAAGCAAATATCAACCAGATCGGATCGCAGTTGAAAGAGTTTTTTCGCAGCACAATGTTCGTACCGTGATGGGCACCGGACAAGCAGCGGGTATCGCGCTATTAGTTGCAGCGAAAGCAGGTATTCCAGTCGTAATGCACACACCAAGTGAAGTTAAAGCTGCGGTAACTGGTTCAGGTCGAGCCAATAAGGTGCAGGTCGCCGAGATGGTTAAAAGGTTGCTTTCCTTAACCGAGATTCCTAAACCAGTTGATAGCACCGATGCCTTGGCGCTTGCGATTTGCCATATTTGGCGCGGTGGTGGAAACAGCAAAATTGAAGCCGCACTTGCTGCTGAAAAATCACGGCTAGCCAAGTTGGTGCGCAAATGATTTCACTTGTTAACGGCGTTGTCCGCTCTATTTCGCTAGATAAGGTAATAGTTGAAGTCGGTGGAGTCGGCTTATCTCTAGCAGTTACACAGAAAACTTCTGCTCAGTTAAATATCGGCGTTCAAGTCCAGTTATTTACAACTCTGGTGGTTCGTGAGGACGCGCTGACCCTTTATGGATTTCTCGAGGACGTAGATCGTGCGCTCTTCGAATTAGTTCAAACAGTTAGTGGTATTGGACCAAAGGTTGCGCTCTCAATCGTCTCCGCACTTTCTCCATCACAATTAGCGATAGCGATCTCGCAAGAAGATATCTCTGCTATTGAAAAGGTGCCTGGAATTGGTCGCAAGGGCGCACAGCGGTTGATCCTTGAGCTAAAGGGCAAGTTAACTGATTTCGGAACATCGTCGAAGAGTGATCGCCATCAGCCTGTCTGGCGTGAACAGTTAACAAGCGCTCTAGTCTCGCTCGGTTTTAACGCCAAGGATTCAGATGCGGCTATCTCGCAAGTTGTAGCACGGCTATCTGAAGATGGAATTGATGCGCAAAGCCTTGAATTATCTGACCTTTTAAAGCGCGCTCTTTCTCAGGGCGGACGCTAAGGTGGCTAAAGATATGAGTGATGATCGTTTAGTTACTCCAGAATTTTCACAAGATGATTCCGCGGCCGAGCATGCACTTCGCCCCAAGACGCTCGATGACTTTATCGGGCAGCATCGAGTTCGAGATCAGATAGATGTTCTGTTATCAGCAGCGCGTTCGCGTGGATCTGCTGCTGATCACATTTTGCTTAGCGGTCCGCCTGGTTTAGGAAAGACCACCCTTGCTTTAATTTTGGCTAGCGAGATGCAGACACCGATTCGAATTACCAGTGGCCCGGCTATTACCCATGCCGGTGATTTAGCTGCAATTTTATCTTCACTCGTCGAAGGAGAAATTCTCTTCTTAGATGAGATCCACCGCTTGCCTAGACCTGCTGAAGAACTTCTTTATCTGGCGATGGAAGATTTCCGCGTTGATGTTGTAGTCGGTAAAGGTCCGGGAGCGACTGCGATTCCATTACAACTACCGCGCTTCACGTTAGTGGGAGCAACAACTCGTGCTGGATTGCTTCCAAGTCCGCTGCGTGATCGCTTTGGATTCACAGCACATCTTGATTTCTATGAGTCCACTGAACTCGCTGAAGTAATTCGTCGCAGCGCTGCTTTACTGCAACTGACAATTGAAGAAGAGGCGGTACTTGAAGTTGCCGGCAGGTCTCGCGGCACACCACGTATCGCCAATCGTTTATTGCGTCGCGTCCGCGACTATGCCCAAGTTCGCACAAGTGGTGGTTCAAGTGCTAAAGCTGCCAACGCGCTTACTCACTCAGATGCGATGGCCGCTCTGGAAATGTACGAAGTGGATGAGAAAGGTTTAGATCGGCTCGATCGATCAGTTCTAACGGCACTCATCGAGCGATTTAATGGGGGACCGGTAGGTCTTTCTACGCTGGCTATCGCCGTAGGAGAAGAGACCGAAACGGTCGAAGCAGTTGCCGAGCCTTTCCTGGTTAGAAATGGTTTTATGGCACGTACTCCGCGGGGGCGCATTGCTACCGAACTTGGGTGGCGCCATTTAGGGCGAACCCCGCCTGCTGGGATCGCAACCCTTTTCGACACACCCGCGCCCAACGCCTAGACTCTGCTCTTATGTCCACACCAAATAAAACTGTGAAGAGCCCTGCCCGCTCTGGCCGCGCCCTTTTGATTCTGGCGCTCATCATCTTCGGCCTACTTGCAACCACCTTTATTCAAGGAGTCTCTTCGGTCAAGTTAGGTCTCGATCTTCGTGGAGGAACGAGCGTCACGCTCCAACCTCGAGCATCCAATGACTCAAACAAGATCACATCCGAGGCGATCGATCAGGCAGTTTCAATTATTCGCCAACGCGTTGACTCAGTCGGTGTGGCTGAAAGCGAAGTAACCGCGCAAGGAAGCGGAACTAATCGTCAGATCGTGATCTCTGTTCCTGGAGATAGCGGACGCCGCGTTGTAGATCTCGTTGGTCAAACTGCAGAACTACGTTTCCGCCAAGTGTTAGCGGAAGGTTCTGGTGCGCCAACTCCAGCCGATACTTCAACCGCTGCTACTCCTGCAGCTGGTGTAAACGCTGATCTAAATGCAAAGTACGCAGCACTTGATTGCACCGATCCAGCAAGCCGCGAGGGCACTGGCGCAGATAGTCCAGCCGACACAATTGTTTCTTGTTCTCGCGATGGTGGAGTTAAGTACATTCTTGCTCCCGCCGAAGTTCTCGGAACTCAGGTTTCCGCTGCCGAAGCTGGGTATGACCCATCACAAGGTCTCTCTTGGTTCGTCTCACTTACATTTAATGGCGATGGAACGAAGGCATTCGGCGCACTGACTAATCGTGTGACTTCACTGCAATCTCCACTCAATCAAGTAGCGATTGTTCTCGATGGCCTCGTAGTTTCTGCACCACGAATCAATGAAGCGATTCCATCAGGAAATGCACAGATCACAGGGTCATTCTCACAAGTTGAAGCGCAAGATCTTGCCAACGTTCTTAAGTATGGTGCTCTACCGTTGGCATTTGATCGCGGTGAAGTTCAGCAAGTTTCACCAACTCTCGGTGCTGATCAATTGAACGCAGGACTATTGGCGGGTGCGTTAGGTCTGGGATTGGTGCTTCTATATTCACTCCTTTACTACCGCGGACTTGGCGTAGTTGTTGTTGGTTCTCTAGCGATCGCTGCGATTATCGTTTACTTATTGTTCCTAGTTCTTGGTGAAACCATTGGCTTCACGCTGACTCTGGCTGGTATCGCTGGTGCTATTACGGCAATTGGTGTTACCGCGGACTCCTTCATTGTTTACTTCGAACGTATTCGCGATGAAGTACGTGAGGGTCGCTCAATTCGCTCAGCAGTTGAGAGCGGATGGGCAAAGGCTCGTCACACGATTCTGGTCGCGGATGCGGTCTCTCTTATCGCAGCTGCGCTTCTCTACTTCTTCGCAGTTGGTGGAGTTCGTGGATTCGCCTTCACCTTGGGTCTGACGACCCTCGTCGATTTAATTATCGTCTTCTTCTTCACTAAGCCGATGGTAACTATCTTGGCTGGTCTGAAGTTCTTCTCTTCAGGCCATCCTCTCTCCGGGCTTTCGCCAAGGAGCATCGGTATGAAGAATTATCGAACTGCATCAACCCCAACAGATTCAACCAATTCTGTTTCAACATTGGAGGCATAAACCATGGCAAAACTCTCAGGTCTTGGTGGTCGTCTGTACTCGGGCGAAACTTCATTTAACATCATTGGAAATCGTCGTCGTTGGTACGCAGTTTCTTCTGTCTTCATCTTACTCTCAATCGGTGCGCTCTTTATCCAGGGCTTGCATCTCGGAATTGAGTTCAAAGGTGGCTCTTCTTACACAGTTAACAAGACGGGCACGACAGTTGAGCAAGGTCGTGCTGCTGTCGCCGAAGTTGATATTCCAGGAGCGATAATCGTTCAGAAGATCGGTGATGACAAATTAAAGATTCAGACGGGCGCACTTTCTGCAGAGCAATCTGCCGCCGTTGAAAAAGCGCTAACTGTCGCCTTTAGTGTTCCACTTGAATCTATCGATACGCAATTGATCGGTCCTTCATGGGGCAAAGAGATCACCAAAAAGGCGCTCTACGGACTTTTCGCGTTTTTGATTGTGATCATGATCTTCTTGACGATGATCTTCGAACCTAAGATGGCTATCTCTGCGATCGTTGCAGTTGTTCACGACGTCTTTATTACAGTTGGAATTTACGCTCTCGTTGGCTTTGACGTTACCCCGGCCACCGTTATTGGATTCTTAACTATCCTTGGTTATTCGCTTTACGACACCGTTGTTGTATTCGACAAGGTTCGCGAGAACACCAAGTCAGTTGCAGCTGTTGGAAAAGTAACTTATTCCCAAGCGGCAAACTTGGCGGTCAATCAGACCATCGTGCGTTCTGCCAATACTTCATTGATCGCTCTTCTTCCAGTGGGAGCGATCCTCTTCGTTGGAGCAGGATTGCTGGGTGCAGGAACTCTCAAAGATCTATCGCTTGCCTTGTTTATAGGACTTGCGGTTGGTACCTACTCTTCAATCTTTATTGCGCCACCTCTTCTAGCTTCACTTCGCGAGAAAGAGCCGGCTATGCAGGCACTTGCAAAGCGTGTTGCAGCGCGTGGGGGAGCAGAGCCAGTAGCGGCTGCCGCTTCTTCAAATAGCGAGAGAGCGGCTATTCGCCCAAGCGTTGGTCGCGGACCTCGTAATCAACCAAAGCGCAAGGGTCGCAAGTAAGGCGCAGCCTTTGAACGCTCTAGTTGCACCACTACTAGCAACACTTAAAGAGAGCCACCCAACAAGTCGGCTCTCTGAAGTTGAGCGCGCCTTTGAAATCGCGAAGCAGGCCCACACAGGGCAGATGCGCAAGTCTGGTGAGGAGTACATAACTCATCCCGTTGCGGTTTCGCAGATACTTGCCGAACTGGGTCTCAATGACACAACGATCATCGCTTCGCTTCTGCATGACACCGTTGAAGATACTCCTTACTCATTAACGCAACTGCGAAGTGATTTTGGCGATGAGATCGCCAATTTAGTTGATGGCGTAACTAAGTTAGATAAATTAACTTATGGACCAACGGCTGAAGCCGAAACAGTTCGCAAAATGGTCGTGGCAATGTCGCGCGATATTCGAGTCCTGGTAATAAAGCTTGCTGACCGACTACATAATGCACGCACCTGGAAGTTTGTAAGTACAGAAAGCGCCGAGCGCAAGGCGCGCGAAACTTTAGATATCTACGCCCCTCTAGCGCACCGCTTAGGTATGAATGCAATTAAATGGGAACTCGAAGATCTCTCCTTCGAAGTCCTTGAACCCAAAAAATTTGAAGAGATTTCGCGGTTAGTTGCTGAACGATCACCATCACGTGATGCTTTGTCGCAAGAGGTAATCGATGCAGTGCAGAGCGATCTAGAGCGAGATTCAATAACCGCCACTGTTACGGGACGCAAAAAACATTACTTCAGCGTTTATCAGAAGATGGTTGTTCGAGGACGCGATTTCAACGATATATATGACTTGGTCGGTATTCGCGTATTGGTAAATGATGTGAAGGATTGTTACGCGGTGCTTGGCTCGATCCACGCTCGCTGGTCGCCGGTACCCGGACGCTTTAAAGATTACATCGCGATGCCAAAGTTCAATCTTTATCAATCGCTGCATACAACGGTAATTGGTCCAAACGGCAAGGCCATTGAAATCCAGATCAGAACCTTTGAGATGCACTCGCGCGCTGAGTTTGGTATCGCAGCGCACTGGAAATACAAGCAGGGCAACGAATCAAAGAACTCTTCACCAGAAATGCTTTGGCTACGTCAATTGCACGAGTGGCAGAAAGAGACTGAGGATCCATCAGAATTCCTCGAAGCGCTACGTTTTGACTTAGGTAGCCCTGAAGTCTTCGTCTTTACGCCAAAGGGGAGCGTTATAGCTCTTCCAGGTGGATCAACACCGGTGGACTTTGCATATTCAGTCCACACAGATGTTGGTAGTAAATGTGCAGGAGCAAAGGTAAATGGACGTTTAGTTCCACTTGATACCCGCTTGGTAAACGGCGATGTAATCGAGATTGTTACCAATAAGAGCGAAAACGCTGGACCTTCGCGCGATTGGCTCAACTTTGTTAAATCACCACGCGCTAGATCAAAGATCAAGGCGCATTTCAGTAAAGAACGTCGCGAAGAGGCGATTGATGCCGGTCGCGAATCAATCGCGCGACAGATGCGTAAAGCAGGCCTACCGCTGCAGAAGATCTTCGCTGGTCATTCGCTACTCGAGTTAGCACACGAGCTTCGCTATCCAGATATCTCAGCGCTCTACAGCGCAGTTGGTGATGGACATGTCTCCGCTGCTTCGATCATTGAAAAGCTTGTCGTCTCTCTTGGTGTGGAAGATTCACATCCAGAACCAACAATCGATGTTATTCCAACGGGATCGCATTCAATCAGACGTTCAAGTAGCGCGATTGAAGTTGAAGGCGTTGGCGATGTATTAGTAAAGCTAGCGCGCTGCTGTACCCCAGTTCCTGGTGATGGAATTATTGGATTCATCACTAAAGGAAGTGGCATCTCAGTCCATCGCGATGATTGCATTAACGCCGCTGACTTGCAGTTAAATCAAGGCGAACGAATTGCAAAGGTGCGATGGCTCGATGGCGCTGGAAGTGTCTTCTTGGTCAATATCCAAGTTGAGGCGTTAGATAGATCGCGTCTATTGGCTGATGTAACGAGAGCGCTATCTGAGCAGCATGTGAACATCTTGAGTGCAGCGGTAAACACTTCTAAGGATCGAACCGCGATCAGCAAGTTCACCTTTGAAATGGCAGATGCAACGCATCTTGACTCTGTCTTAGCTGCCGTACGCGCCGTTGAAGGCGTTTACGATGTCTATCGCAACTAATCAGAAGATCACTAGAAGATTACTGAAAATAAAGGCTAGTTAAATTCAGCGAGAGACTTTTCAGCCTCTGCCAACCAAACCTTACGAGCAGCTGCTGAATCAAGGGCTTCTTGTGCCTTCTTCGCATTTCCAGCAGCATTTGATTTCGCAGCGATCTTCTCGTAGTTAGCGATCGAATCAGCTAACTGCTTTACAACATCAGCAGCGCGAGCCTTTGCTGCTGGGTCTGTTTTACGCCAGATCTCAGCTTCGGCAGATTTAATCGCTTCTTCAACCTTGGCAACACGTGCATCCATGGCAGCTCGCTTATCGCGATGAGTTATACCGATCTTCTCCCAAGAGCGAGAAAGTTCACGGAATGTGTTCTTGGCAACCTTGACATCAGTAAATGGCACGAGCGCTTCAATTTGAACTATCAACTCTTCGCGCTTAGCTAGGTTTGCAACCATTGAAACTTCGCGTTTTTCAAGATCAGCGTTCTTTGCAGTAAAGAATTGATCCTGTGATGCTTTGAACTTAGCCCAGAGCTTTGCATCTTCACTTGGCTTACCGCGACCGGCAGCCTTCCACTGATCCATCAAAGTTTTGAAAGCGCGTGCGGTGGCAACCCAATCCGTTGATGTAGCAAGTTTAGAAGCTTGCTCAACAAGTGACTTCTTTGCCGCAGATACCCTGGCGGTTGTCTCTTCTAGCGTTGCAAAGTGAGTTCTGCGACGCTTATCAAACTTATTGCGAGATGCGGAAAAACGCTTCCACAGTTCGCCATCGACTTTCTTATCCAGGCGCGGTGCTGACTTCCACTCTTCCAGAAGAGTCTTTAGGCGATCGCCGGTGACCTTCCAGTTTTCTGAAAGCGCTAGCGATTCCGCTTCAGCAACAATCTTCTCTTTCTCAACCAAAACTTGTTCGCGACGGGCAGCCTTTACCGCAGCTTCTGCGACCTTCTTGGCTTCATATGCTTCACGGTGGCCTTCGATTAGCGGTTCAATTTGTTCAACTGAGGCGGCGAGTGCGGCGAGATCACCAACACCATTTAACTCGCGGACTTGTTGGCGCAATTTCTTAACCGCTTCGTAAGCATCGTCCGGAACCATGGCTCCACTTGTGATGCGGGCTGCAGTAAGCGCAACCTCAGATGCTAGGGCTTCGAATTTTCTAACGAAATACTGCAACGCTTCTTCAGCAGTTTTGCCTGGGTATGAACCTACGGCTTTTTCGCCTTCAGGGGTACGTACATAAACGGTGCCATCTTCTGCGACTCGACCGAACTTTGATGGATCTCCAATTAGCGCAGATGCTGCACTTGCATTGGCTGGTGTGATGTTGATTGATCCTGGATTAATTTGCTCGGTCATAGTTTTCCCTTTCAGCGCGTCGGCGATTTCGCCTTCGTTGTTTGAGTGTGCAGATGAGGTCTTGCGGAGATAAAAGGTACCCTGTCTTACTTATCGGGGAAAGTTTGCGCCTATTTGCGCGCGAAAATTAGGGGGTGAGGCGTTGTTCGTTACCTCCTTTGTCGCCCCAATGTTCGCCACAAATTGCTGGGTTATCGCACCAGCGACTGGGCAAGAATGCATAATCGTCGATCCAGGAATGCCAGATATTTCCCATGAGATCATGGCACTTGTCGCCGAGCATGGTTTAAAACCTGTTGCAGCTTTGATCACCCACGGACATCTCGACCATACATTTTCAGTTAAACCATTAGCCGATGGTTATGACATCCCCACATATATTCATAGCGAAGATCGAGATCTACTTCTCAAGCCACAAGGAGCGCATGGCGCAGAATTTATTGAATCGCTAAATACGATGGAATTTGTAGAACCGAATGAAGTTAAGAACTTAAGACAGGGCGATCAGATTGATCTTCTCGGAATGAATATCAAGGCGATTCATTCACCCGGACATACTCGGGGGAGCGTCATGTTTTCGATTAACGATCTAATTCTCCTCTCGGGTGATGTCTTGTTTGCAGGATCTATTGGCCGCACCGATCTTCCATCAGGTTCCCATGAAGCGATGATCAAGACTTTGAAGACGCGGGTGCTCACCCTCGATGATGATTTAAGAGTTCTACCAGGCCATGGTCCTGAGACAACCATTAAATACGAGCGAAAAAATAATCCATATCTGAAAGAATTGCGGGTATGAAGTACGAGAAGATCCAGGCGCCAAAAGGGGTAAGCGAATACGCACCCCCACTTTCGGCTGCCTTCGAATGGGTCCGTGAATCTCTGATCGCTCCCGCCAAATTAGCTGGCTATCAATTAATGGAGCTTCCGGTATTTGAAGACACTTCTCTATTTTCTCGCGGAGTAGGCGAATCAACAGATGTTGTATCCAAAGAGATGTACACCTTTGAAGATCGCGGTGGTCGTTCTATAACTCTGCGCCCGGAAGGAACTGCCGGTGTGATGCGTGCAGTAATTGAAAAGGGTTTAGATCGCGGGCAACTTCCCGTAAAGGTTTGGTACTCCGGTGCATTCTTCCGCGCTGAACGCCCACAAGCAGGGCGCTATCGCCAGTTCTATCAAGTCGGAATTGAAGCTATCGGATTAGACGACCCAGCGATTGATGCTGAAGTGATTGCTATTGCAGATCAAGGATTTGAATCTTTAGGTTTAAAGAATTACCGTTTAGAGATTACCTCTCTTGGCGATGCCCAGTCACGCGCAGCTCATCGCGTTGATTTACTCCAATTTATCTCCAAGTTAGATCTTGATGAAGCAACGGCTGCTCGCGCTGCGATTAATCCACTTCGCCTATTCGACGATAAGCGTCCTGAGATGAAATCGGCAATGGCAGGTGCGCCATTACTGCTTGATTATCTATCTGAAGAATCCGCGCAAAACTTTAAAGAGGTTAAGGGCTACCTCGACCAACTCGGAATTCAATATGTGGTCAATCCTCGAATGGTGCGCGGATTGGATTACTACACTGGAACAACATTTGAATTCATTCATGAAGGTCTCGGCGCGCAATCCGGAATCGGTGGTGGCGGACGTTACGACGGCCTGATGGAGATTCTCGGTGGACAAGCACTTTCTGGAATCGGATTTGGTCTCGGCGTTGATCGCGCACTTCTTGCTGCACAAGCAGAAGGAGTTTTAGTCGAAAACCAATTCTCATCAGACCTATTCATAATCCCACTTGGTGAGAGCCAGAAGAGCGCATCGTTGTCGATCGCGGCAAATTTGCGCAGCGCTGGAATTAGAACTGAGATCGCATTCGGCGATCGCGCCCTAAAGGGTGCGATGAAGGCTGCCGATAAAAGTGGCTCTCGCTATGTAATCGTTCTAGGCGATAGCGAGCTAGCCTCAGGCAGCGTTGAACTCAAACGCATGAGCGATGGCAGTACGAGATCGGTTAAGATTGACCAATTACAGAGCGTTCTACTCCAGGATCTCTGACCAGCGTTTTTCAATTATTAAAGGCGGCTTTTTAATGTTACGTACTCACGATGCGGGCGCTCTACGCGCAAGCGATGCTGGTCAGACGGTAAGCCTGGCTGGATGGGTTGCGCGCCGCCGCGATCATGGTGGCGTCGCCTTTATCGACCTACGTGATGCAACAGGTTCAGTTCAGGTAGTAATTCGCGACGAAGCTTTAGCGGGTTCACTTCGCGCCGAATGGTGTCTACAGATCAAGGGTGAAGTCGTTCTGCGCCCTGATGGCAATGCAAATTCGTCAAACCCAACTGGCGCAATTGAAGTCATGGGCGATGACATTGTTGTTCTCAGCGAAAGCGCTGCGCTTCCATTTCCTGTAGATAGTGGAAATGACGCAGAGATTTCAGAAGAAGTTCGTCTGAAGTACCGCTACCTGGACCTGCGTCGCGAGAAGCCGGCTGCAAATATGCGTTTGCGTTCGAAGGTAACTTCAACAATTCGACGAGTGATGGAAGACCTTGATTTCTTAGAGATCGAAACGCCTTATCTAACTCGCAGTACTCCAGAAGGCGCGCGCGACTTCTTAGTTCCAGTTCGTCTGCAACCCGGAAGTTGGTATGCGCTTCCGCAATCTCCACAGTTATTTAAGCAACTCCTGATGGTCGCTGGTATGGAGCGTTACTACCAAATTGCACGCTGCTTCCGCGATGAAGATTTCCGTGCCGATCGCCAACCAGAATTTACTCAACTAGATATCGAGATGTCTTTTATTGATCAAGCAGATATCTTGGCTGTTGCTGAAAAACTCTTGGTTAAGATCTGGAAAGAAGCAGTTGGTTACGATATTCCAACTCCGATTCGCCATATGACCTATGCCGATGCAATGCAGAACTACGGTTCAGATAAACCAGACCTTCGTTTCGGATTGCAGTTAGTCGAGCAGACTGAATTTTTTAAAGATACCGAGTTCCGCGTTTTCCAAGCTCCATACGTTGGTAGCGTCGTAATGCCAGGTGGCGCATCATCACCACGTCGCGAACTCGATGCTTGGCAAGATTGGGCAAAGGCGCGCGGTGCAAAGGGCCTTGCATACATTCTTGTAAATGAAGATGGAACCCTGGGCGGACCAGTGTCAAAGAACATTTCCGAGAAAGAGACTGCCGGAATCGTTGCAGCTGCGGGCGCAAAGCCAGGAGATGCAATCTTCTTTGCTGCCGGTGAACGTTCAGCATCGCTCTCACTTCTCGGCGCAGTTCGTTTAGAAATTGGTAAGCGTTGCAATTTAATCGCTGACGGCGCATGGGAATTCTTATGGGTTGTCGATGCGCCAATGTTCGAACCGACCGACAATGGTGGATGGACGGCAGTGCACCACCCATTCACTGGTCCAAAGCCAGAGTTTGCAAAGAGCTTTGCAACAGATCCTGCCAGCGCTCTGGCCTATGCATATGACATCGTTCTTAACGGAACTGAACTCGGCGGTGGATCGATTCGTATCCATGATCGTCAGATTCAAAAAGATGTCTTCTCTGTCATCGGGTTAAGCGATGAAGAAGCGATGAGTAAATTTGGTTTCTTACTTGAAGCATTTAATTACGGTCCGCCACCACACGGTGGAATTGCACTTGGTTTAGATCGCGTTTGTGCGCTGCTTACAGGCAGTGACTCGATTCGAGAAGTTATCGCCTTCCCGAAGACGGCAAGTGGGGGAGATCCGCTAACTGGGGCGCCTACTCCAATTACTCCTGCGCAGCGCAAAGAGAGTGGAATCGATGGAGTTGCAAAGGTAGAAAGCCAGAAGTAACGGCTCTCTCAGGTAGGCTAGCGATTATTAAGGGATTATTAAGGGTTATTAGTACAAGTTAAGTGAGGATAGAAATGGTTACTGGTCCAGGCGGAGTCGCAACGATTATTGCGGCATGCTCACTACTTGTAATCGCTATCGCTATCTCTTACGCAGTAATCCGCGTTGGTCGCTTTATTGATGAAGCTAAGACCTCTCTAAAGACGCTTACTGATGAAACTGCTCCACTTATTCACGAATCCACTCGCACGGTGGAGTTAGTAAATAGCCCGCTAGAAAGTTTTGCGCGCATCACCAAGAATGTGGAAGATGTAACGACAAAAGTTGCAGATGCAACAACAGGTTTTATGGATAAAAGTGGCCCGGCTGTGAAGGTAGCTGGCGCGCTAATAAGCGCTGCCGGAATGAGTAAATCTCGCTCAAAAAAGAAGAAGAAGGCTGAGTGATCTCCAAACGTGGAATCCGCCGAGATACGTTCCCGCTGGCTGCGCTTTTTCGAAAGCGATAACCGCGAAGGTCTAACCCATACAGTTGTTCCCTCAGCATCTTTAATTGCTGACGATCCAAATCTTCTCCTGGTAAATGCGGGAATGGTTCCCTTTAAACCCTATTTTTTGGGCGAGGTAACTCCACCGTATAAGCGCGCAACATCGGTTCAAAAATGTGTACGGACCTTAGATATTGATGAAGTCGGCAAGACAACTCGCCATGCATCCTTCTTCCAGATGTGTGGAAACTTTTCATTTGGTGATTACTTTAAAGAAGGTGCGATAGCGCTTGCTTGGGATCTCTTAACTCGACCTATCGCAGATGGCGGTTATGGTTTTCCAGAAGATAAATTATGGGTAACTGTTTATCTAACCGATGATGAAGCAGCCGATATTTGGCATAAGAAGATCGGCATTCCTAAAGAACGAATTCAGCGACGCGATATGGCAGATAACTTCTGGTCGATGGGCGTACCAGGACCTTGTGGACCTTGTTCCGAGATTTACTTCGATCGTGGCCCCGCCTACGGAAGAGATGGCGGCCCAATCGCAGATGAGAATCGCTATTTAGAAATTTGGAACCTCGTCTTCATGCAGAACGAACGTGGAGCCGGTGGCGGTAAAGATAGCTATCCAATTTTAGGTGAGCTTCCCGCAAAGAGCATTGATACTGGTCTTGGTTTAGAGCGCACGGCAGCGTTGTTGCAAGGTGTCGAAAATATCTATGAGATCGATACAACTATGCAGATTCTGAATAAGGCGATGGAGTTAACTGGCGTTAAATATGGCTCATCTGAAAAATCGGATGTTGCACTTCGCGTAATCGCAGATCATGCTCGAACATCTGCAATGTTGATCGGCGATGGCGTAACGCCCGGTAATGAAGGACGCGGTTATGTGTTGCGTCGCATGATGCGTCGCACAATCCGAAATATGCGCTTACTTGGAACCAATGATCCAATCATGTCGGAACTCACTGTTGCAGCTATTGGTGCAATGGGTCCGCAGTATCCAGAGTTGGTTACCGATAAGAAGCGAATACTGGCGGTTTCCGTTTCCGAGGAAGAGTCATTCCTGCAGACCCTTAAGAGCGGCACGCAGATCTTTGACTTGGCTTCTACTGAACTAAAGAAATCCAAGAAGTCGGTTCTTCCTGGTGAAGAAGTCTTTAAATTGCACGATACCTATGGATTCCCTTTTGATTTAACGCTGGAGATGGCGCGCGAAGAAGGTCTAGAAGTTGATGAGGCCGGCTTTACACGTTTGATGAAAGAGCAACGCGATCGCGCCAAGGCAGATGCGAAAGCGAAGAAGAGCGGTCACACCGATCTAAGTGAGTACAAGAAAATCGCCGATAGTAAGGGCGCCTCTGAATTCCTTGGATATACGAAGACCGAAACTGAATCACAGGTCAATGGCGTTTTAGTCGATGGTATTTCTGTCTCTTCTGCACGCTCTGGAAGTGAAGTAGAAATTGTTTTAGATCGCACTCCTTTCTACGCTGAAGGTGGCGGACAACTAGCTGATGGTGGGCGCATTGTTCTAAGCAACGGCGCAGTTGTTGAAATTGATGATGTGCAGGCACCGGTTACTGGATTATCTGTCCATCGTGGTCGGGTTATCTCAGGTGAAGTTGTAGTTGGAGATAAGGGACTTGCCACTATCGATCAAGAACGTCGCGATGGTATTTCTCGCGCGCACACTGCAACTCATATGGTTCATAAAGCATTTCGCGAGATTTTGGGTGAGACCGCTACTCAAGCAGGATCAGAGAACTCACCTGGACGTTTCCGTTTCGACTTCCCTTCAACTGGTGCCGTTTCCGAAGGCGTATTGAATGATGTCGAAGCCCGCGTAAACACGCTTCTACTAGATAACCTTGAAGTTAGCGCAGAAGTAATGTCGCAAGATGAAGCGAAGAAGATAGGCGCGATGGCGCTCTTTGGCGAGAAGTACGGCGACCGAGTTCGCGTAGTTTCCGTCGGAGATTGGGCCCGCGAACTCTGCGGTGGAACACATGTGCAGCGCTCTGGACAATTGGGCGTTGTAAAACTCTTAAGTGAATCCTCCATTGGCGCTGGAGTACGGCGTGTAGAAGCGCTAGTTGGAGTCGATGCCTACCGTTTCTTAGCCCGCGAACACGTCTTACTCAACTCTCTGACATCGCTAATCAAAGGTTCTCGTGCGGAAGAGCTACCGGAGAGAATTTCTGATTTGTTGATCAAGTTTAAAGAGATTGAGAAAGAGTTAGCTCAGGTTAGATCAGCTGCGGCCATGGCTGATGTATCAAAGTTTGCCTCAAGTGCGAAAAAAGTTGGAGAGACAACGCTGATTTCCACTCGTATTCCAGATGGCATAGCCGTTGATGATCTGCGCAAAATCGCTCTCGAACTTCGCAATCGCGATTCCGATAATGTGATCGCTTTGGTTAGCGTCGTTGATGGCAAGCCAGTTCTTGTAGTCGCCGTTAGTGATGCGGCTCGTGCACGGGGCGTAAAGGCGGGCGCGCTAGTGAAAATCGGTTCAACAGTGCTCGGCGGTGGTGGTGGCGGTAAGGATGATTTCGCACAGGGTGGCGGAACTGAAGTTTCAGCAATCGATAGCGCACTGCAAGCGATTGAACTCGCTATAAGCGGGAAGTAATGGCAAGGCTAGGCCGGCGCATCGCATTTGATTATGGCGATGTCCGTATCGGTGTTGCGATCTGCGATCCTGATGGATTAGTGGCGACGCCGTTAGAAGTTCTGCAGAGTAAGGACCCTAACTTGCTCGCAAAAATTAACGAGTTAGTACAAGAGTATGAACCGGTTAAGTTTTATGTTGGAGAGCCAAAGCAGCTCAGTGGGGCGGACTCGCTTGCTGCCGAAAAAGCGGTTAATTTTGCCGAAAGGCTGAGCGCTAAGTTTGATATTCAAATTTCAATGGTTGATGAACGCCTATCTACCGTTTCGGCTAGCCGACAGTTGCGAGATGCTGGGGTTGATGCAAGAAATGCGAAGGCGCTGATAGATAGCGCTGCTGCGGTAGCGATTCTTGAGCAAGGACTAGCGCTTGATAAGAGATAGAAAGGCGCTTTTTCGCGTCGCTTTAGCACTCGCATTTGTATTCGTTTTTACTGGGGGAGTTCACGAACTTCGCAAGACATCATCCTCACCTGATTTCTCTTGTTCTGATGGATCTGCAAGTTCACAAGCAATAACAGATGAAGATATTTCTATTGAGATTGCTGCAGGCGCAACTGGCTCAGATATCGCGGATCAGCTCTTTGAGAAAGGCGTTATTAAATCCGCACGAGCTTTCTTCGGAGTTGCAGTCGGCGATGCGCGCGCGGCAAAGATTGCTCCGGGCTTGCACATCATCTCGCCTGAACTTTGCGCAAAGGATGCTCTCGACCAACTTCTAGATAGCAAGCGAATAGCCGGCTTAATCAATATTGTCGAAGGTGAATGGAACTCGGAAGTATTTCAAGATATGGTCAAAGCAGGATACTCACTTGCTGAAGTTAAAGCCGCTGCAACTCAATTTAAATTGCCAACTGGGTTCAAATCCCTAGAGGGGCTTCTCTTTCCTGCACAATATTCTTTCGCCAAAGGGACATCGGCCGCGGAAGCTATTGAGACAATGGTTGAGAGAGCTCAGGATGAAATGAAGGGTGCCGGGATTTTGGAATCGACAGGAAAGTTCAACCCTCAAGAGCTTTTAACAATCGCCTCAATCATTCAAGCCGAAGGCGGTTTGCAGGATTTCACAAAGGTTTCGCGAGTAATTCGAAATCGCTTAGAAAAGGGAATGCCCCTACAGATGGATTCAACAGTTCATTTCGCACAGAATCTGCGGGGAAACATCTTCCTAAGCACGAAATCCACGTTGTTAAATTCTCCATATAACACCTATCGCAAATATGGTCTACCTCCTGGCCCGATCGGTAATCCGGGAAAGCAAGCCTTACTTGCTGCGGTTAACCCAGAACCAGGTGATTGGATTTACTTCATCACCGTTGCACCAAATGACACTAGATTTACCTCATCCTTTGAGGAATTCGGCGTCTGGAAAGTTGAGTACAAGAAGAATTTACGTGCTGGTTTATTTGAGAGTAAAGAGTGATTAACGCATGAACGATAGGAGCTTAAAAGCCGCTGTCCTTGGCTATCCAATCGCTCATTCCCTCTCGCCAGTCCTACATGGAAAGGCTTTTGAGGTTCTTGGGATCGTCGGCAGTTATGAAGCAATTGAAGTTGAAAGTGGAGGGCTATCAGAGTTCCTCAAGGGTAAAGGGCAAAATTACGACTATCTATCTCTCACCATGCCTCTGAAAGAAGAAGTTCTAGATATCGCTAAAGAATTAAATATCGATGTTGACGAACTCGCGAAAAGAATTCAATCAGTGAATACCCTCGTTAGAAAAGGTACGGGTTGGAGCGCAACCAGTACCGATGGATCAGGATTCATCAAAGCTTTAGCAAATGCAGGATACGATCATTTCAACTCAGTTTTGATTTTAGGTGCTGGTGGCACAGCACGCGCTGTTGCAGGTGCTCTTGATGACATTGCTGAGAGCGTCTCAATTATGGGCAGAAGCGTTAGACGTAATGCAGGAATAGCAGCATGCTTCAGAAAAGTCTCGCCTGAGTTCATCGTATGGGACGATCAAATCGATCTTCGCCAATTCGACCTAGTTGTAAATACAACACCGTCAGGCGCAGCAGATTTGGTGGCCGAGAATATTCCATCGAAGGTGGAAGGCTTGCTCTTTGATGTCTTGTATAAACCTTGGCCAACTTTGATTGCACGCCGCTGGTCTGATGGTGGTGGAAAGGTAGTTAGCGGTCTTGAGCTACTTCTCTACCAGGGTATCGATCAGATCAACATCGTTCATCCGCTAGGCAGGGAAATTATAGACGACCAGCTAAGAGCGGAACTGAATAACGCCTCAAAGTAATTCACAGCCTCTGCGAAATCGGTAGATACACACTTCCTAGCCATTAGTTTCGCGTTGTGTATGCACTTCTGGTCATCTCATCGCTCTATATCTCGCTAGTTGACATAGCAATTCACAAGATTAGAAACCGAACCCTGGCCATCATTGGTACAGGCTTCGCTGCAATCACTCTCGTCGGAAACGAAGAGATCTATCTAGTTAGCGCTCTTGCTATTTTCTTGATTGGAATGCTTGGACTGGCCTTCGGTTTGGGCGCCGGCGATGTGAAGTTAGCAACTTTATTCGCCCTATTTTTCTTGCCTCTTGAAATATCGAAATGGAGCGATCTCTGCAACGGCTTTATCGTGGCAGGCGCGGTGCTTTTGATTAACCATCTGATTTTGAGGAAATCGCTAGCCGATCCGATTGCTTTAGCGCCAGCACTATGCGCCGCCTTTATATGGTGCGCGAGATGACGCGCTTATCTGCCACAATAAGCCAGTGCGTTGGTTAACAGCAGGTGAATCTCATGGCCCAGCCCTTTCGGCGATTATTGAAGGCATTCCGGCTAGCGTTGAGATTTCATCGAAAGATATAGATTTTCATTTAGCTAGACGGCGCTTAGGTTTTGGTCGCGGTGCCAGACAGAATTTCGAAGCCGATAAAATTTCTATTCTCGGTGGTATTCGCCTTGGTTTAACGCAGGGCGGACCAATCTCTATTCAAGTTGGAAATTCAGAGTGGCCGAAGTGGGAGAAGGTAATGTCCGCCGACCCGGTTCCTGAAGAAGAGATTAAAGATTTAGCGCGAAATGCGCCGTTAACTAGACCACGCCCAGGACATGCAGATTTAGTGGGAATGCAGAAGTACGACTTAGATGATGCACGACCAATTCTTGAACGCGCTAGTGCACGTGAAACAGCAGCGCGCGTTGCACTCGGTGCAGTTGCTCGTGCCTTTCTCGAACAGAGCGTCGGAGTAACTATTTTGAGCCATGTTGTTTCAATTGGTTCTGTAAGAATTCCTGAAGGAACCAAGCTGCCAGAGAAGACAGATATGGCGAGAATTGATGAGGATCAAGTGAGATGCGCTGATCCCGCAACTAGCGCAAAGATGATTGCCGAAATTGAATCCGCTCATTCCGACGGAGACACACTCGGTGGTGTCTGCGAAGTGCTCGCTTACAACTTACCGCCCGGACTTGGTTCACACGTTCACTGGGATCGCCGCTTAGATGCGCGATTAGCAGGAGCGATGATGGGAATCCAGGCGATTAAAGGCGTAGAAATCGGTGATGGTTTCCAAACAGCGACTCGTCGAGGTTCGGTTGCCCATGATGAAATTGAACGTGGCTCTGACGGTTTGATTAAACGGCGCACCGATCGCGCTGGTGGAACTGAAGGCGGTATGTCTAACGGTGAAATTCTTCGCGTGAGCGTGGCAATGAAACCTATCTCTACCGTGCCAAAGGCGTTAGATACGATCGATGTTAAGACTGGTGAAGCTGCAAAGGCGATCAATCAAAGATCAGATGTTTGCGCTGTTCCTGCTGCGGGAGTCGTTGCAGAAGCCATGGCAGCGCTGGTTCTAGCTGAAGCGGTACTTGAAAAATTTGGCGGCGATAGCGTAAGTGAAACCCGTCGCAACTTCGAAAACTATATGAGCAACCTACGTTTTAAGTAGGCGATATGGGAGATTTTAAAGAACAGAATTACATCCTGATCGGCCCACCGGGTTCCGGAAAGAGCACAATCGGTAGAGCTTTATCAAAGGCCCTTAATCGCAACTTATCTGATACCGATGCTCTGATTGAATCTGAAGTGGGTACCTCCATTTCGCAAATATTTATTGATAAAGGTGAGCCTTGGTTCCGTGAAGTAGAAGCACGAATTGTGGCGCGCGAGATAGCGCAACTTTCGGGAGTGCTTTCTCTGGGCGGTGGCGCACCGCTATCTGAGATTGCGCAGAAGGCGATCAAAGAATCGGGCGCTAATGTGATCTATCTCGATATTTCTTTATCAGCAGCCGCACCACGCGTTGGCTTCAATCGCGATCGGCCTTTACTACTCAGCAATCCTCGCGCTGCTTGGCAAGAGTTGATGGAGAAACGCCGTCCTACTTATCTCTCATTAGCTACCCAAGTTGTCTTGGTCGATAACCTAACTCCTAGAGAAATCGTCGATGAGATCATCACGGGTGAGAAGAGCGTTAAAGCTGCAGCGGATGGAGCCAAGTGATGAGTGAGATTAAAGTTAGCGCTGAACGTGACTACACCGTTCAAATCTCCAACTCCTGGCGAGGTTCACTTACCGAGAACGTGCAAGACCGGTCAAGAGTTGCAATTATCGTTTCAGAGTCGCTAACTTCAAGAATTCAAGGGCTTGATCTAGGAAGTGCTGAAGTATTTACCTTTGCGATTCCTGATGGTGAAGCCGGTAAATCATCCAGTACCTTAATCAAGATTTGGGATTGGCTCGGCGCAGCCGGATTTACACGAAGTGATTTGATTGTTGGGATCGGCGGGGGAGCAGTCACCGACTTCGCAGGCTTTGCTGCAGCGAGTTGGTTACGCGGCCTTGATTGGATTGCGATCCCTACAACCGTTGCGGGCGCAGTCGATGCAGCAATTGGTGGAAAAACTGCAATCAATAGCGATTACGGGAAGAATCTAATTGGTGCATTTCATAGTCCGATTAAGGTGATTATCGATCTTGATTGGTTCACAACTCTCACCGATCGCGACTTTGCAGCTGGCTTAGCTGAAGTCGTCAAATGTGGATTTATCGCCGATGGAAAAATTCTGGATCTAATTCGAGGAAAGAGCGTTTCGGAGATTCGAAAAGATCTAGCTCTGGTGCAAGAGTTAGTCGAACGCTCAGTAAAGGTAAAGGGCGAGGTCGTTTCGCAAGACTTCAAAGAATCGTTCGCACGCGAGGCTCTGAATTACGGCCACACCTTGGGGCACGCAGTTGAACTCGATTGCGGATATTCGATGCGCCATGGCGAATGCGTTGCCATCGGGATGGCTTTCATGGCAAAGCTCCAACTGGATCTTGGCTTGATTAGCGAAGATTTAGCGGCGGATCATCTACAAATATTGGAAGATTTAAATCTGCCAATTAACTATAAGCGTGAAAGCTGGTCAAAGTTATTGGCGCATATGGCAGTGGATAAAAAGTCTCGCGGAAGTAGCCTGCGATTCGTTACCATTAGCGAGATCGGAAAGACAGATAGGTTAGAGAACCCTGATCCAAAGGCGCTCTATGCCGCATATGAAAAGGTGAGTTCATGAATATATTGGTTATAAACGGCCCGAACCTAGCGCGTTTGGATATTCGTGATTCAGCTATTTACGGGGATATGACTTATCCGCAATTAGTTGCCCATATTGATAACGCTGCACAGACTCAAGGATTCAAAGCAGATATTCGCCAGAGTGATGATGAGGCAATAATCATCGGTTGGTTGCACGAAGCGGCAGATAAAAACCTTCCGGTCATTATCAATCCGGCAGCATTTACGCATTACTCGTATGCGATTCGCGATGCGGTTGTATTGGTCAAAGCTCCGGTAATCGAAGTTCATCTATCGAACCCGCTAGCCCGTGAAGAATTTCGACATACTTCAGTAGTTTCGGGAGTCTCTACTGGCACCATCGGGGGATTCGGTCCAAACTCTTATGTACTTGCGCTGATCGCGTTGAAGGCGTTACTAGCCTAAAAGTTCAGGTAAACTTAAGTATTCGCCTTCGAAGATCGAAGGCCAACCGCGCATGATCAAAGGCTCTTTGGTTCGCTGATGGTTGAAATCAATACGTCAACGGACGTGAACTGGAGTTTCTCGTGGCAACAACAAATGATCTCAAAAATGGTATGACCTTAGATATTGAAGGCCAGCTTTGGACGGTTGTTGAGTTCCAGCACGTTAAGCCAGGTAAAGGTCCAGCATTTGTTCGTACAAAGTTGAAGCAGGTTCTAACTGGCAAAGTTGTCGATAAGACCTTTAACGCAGGCGTCAAAGTTGAAGTTGCTATCCTAGAGAAGCGCGAAATGAACTTCCTCTACAAGGAAGGCGAAGATTTCGTATTCATGGATAACAAGACTTTTGATCAGATGAATATCTCTGCTGCAATCGTTGGAGATGCCGCCAATTACATGCTTGAAAATACTGAGGCGATAGTTGCTATTAATGAGAATAACCCGCTCTATATTGAGCTTCCTGCATCTGTAGTTCTCACCGTTACCTACACTGAGCCAGGTCTTCAAGGAGATCGTTCTTCTGGTGGAACAAAGCCTGCCACTGTAGAAACTGGAATTGAGATTCAAGTTCCGCTCTTCATTAAACAAGATGAGAAGGTATTGGTAGATACTCGCGATGGGTCATACCAAGGTCGCGCTAACTAGTGTCAACCCGCAGTAAAGCGCGTAAACAGAGTCTGGATATTCTCTACGAAGCAGATATCCGAGGGACTCTGCCGCTAGATATTTTGGCCGCACGTGATGTAACCGAAGAAGGACCAGATGCGCGCCCGATTCGCGAATACACCCGCGAGATAATCACTGGTGTTTCAGAGCACCGTCGGAAGATAGATGAATTGATCGCAACTTATGCGCAGGGCTGGGATATGGATCGCCTGCCAGCAGTAGATCGGAATATTATGCGTTTGGCTCTCTTTGAAATTCTCTGGTCACCGGAGTTAGATGATGCAATCGCCATCGATGAAGCGCTTTCATTAGCCAAAGAGTTATCAACCGATGAATCAGCGGGTTATATCCACGGGGTATTGGGGCGTATCGCATCGCTAAAGGATGGCCTCGCCCTTTAGTTTCTCGGCCTCTTAATATCCAAGTGGATGGAGAAGAAGTTGCGATCGTCTAAATAGATCTCTAACTTCTGAAATATCCATTTCCAGTACAAGTGTCAGCGTATCTAAATCACTTGAACGAATCGTCAAAACTTCGCCGTTCCAATCGCGGCGCCTGGCGCAAATAGCGCTTACGAAAACCCTTAACTTCGAGATTTCGGGTGCTATCGCTGCCGATTCGGTTGCGCGTAGTTTTCTTAGATCAAAGATGATTAGGTCATCGTTTCCACGGTTATTTGTTCGGGGATCTTCAATCAACTCCGATAAGGGGATAGCAAAGAGATTTGCTATCTCAATGGCACGGGCCACCGAGATAGCGCGAGTGCCTCTCTCGTAAGAGCCCATCACCACCGCCTTTATCCTTCCGGCGGAGAGCCTTTCAATATCTTGCAGGGTTAGAGATCGGGCTTTGCGCTGCTTTCGGATACGTGCGCTGATGCTGCTCGTGGTTGGCTGGATATATGCGGTGCTGGAAGTTAACTCGCTCATGCGGACTAAGGTAGATCAGCACCGCCTCGGGCGATCGTGGCTATCCACAGAGGTTCTGCTTTTCGGTGTAACATCAGCCAACATCCTTTAACGACCCGTCCTGCGAGGCGGGGAAGGAGATTTACGATGAGCCTTGCCCTGCCTGCGCCAGATATCACGCGCGCTTTGACCCGCATCTCCCATGAAATTTTAGAACGCAACTCAGGTTCTGAATCGATCACACTTCTGGGAATTCCAACACGTGGCGCCCATTTAGCTAAGCGAATCGCCACGATCATTGAAGGGATTGAAATAGTTCCGGTGCAAGTTGGAACTCTGGATATCACTCTGCACCGTGATGATCTGCGGATGAGACCACCTCGCGCCTTAATGCCGACCTTGATTCCGCCACTTGGCGTTGAAGGAAGAAACGTAGTTCTTATCGATGATGTGCTTTTCTCGGGCCGAACGATTCGGGCGGCACTTGATGCCCTCGGTGAGATAGGTCGCCCTAAGAGCGTTCAGTTAGCAGTTTTAGTAGATCGCGGACATCGCGAACTCCCAATCCGTGCAGATTTCGTGGGCAAGAACCTGCCAACATCGATTGACCAGAGCGTTCTGGTTCACCTAACTGAACTCGATGGAGCTGACGAAGTTCTGATCGAAGGTGGCGTCAAATGAAGCACCTGTTATCAATTAATGATTTGAGTAAATCTGAAGCGATTGCAATCTTAGATACGGCGCAAGAGCTAGCCCGCGTTAGCGATGGTCCGATGAAAAAACTTCCCACCCTTCGTGGCCGAACTATCGTCAATCTCTTCGCAGAAGATTCCACCAGAACTCGAATATCTTTTGAAGCAGCAGCAAAGAGACTTTCCGCCGATGTAATTAACTTCTCTGCCAAGGGATCGAGTATCAGCAAGGGCGAATCCTTAAAGGATACGGCGCAGACTCTGCAGGCTATGGGAGCAGATGCTGTGATCATCCGCCACGGAGCATCGGGTGCTGCACAACGGTTAGCTGATTCAAAGTGGATGTCAGGTGCAGTTATTAATGCAGGGGATGGAACCCACGAGCATCCAAGTCAGGCACTTCTTGATGCCTTCACAATTCGTAAACATTTAGCGAAATCAGGTGAGGATTTAACAGGCATAAAAGTTGTGATCGTCGGTGATGTCCTGCACTCACGAGTAGCGCGATCAAACGTATTGCTTCTCGCTAAGTTGGGAGCTGATGTCACATTAGTTGCGCCGCCAACGCTTCTCCCGGTGGGAATTGAAAGTTGGCCCTGCAAAATTTCCTATGACTTTGATTCTGCGATTATCGGAGCAGATGCTGTGATGATGCTGCGCATACAACAGGAGCGAATGTCTGAAATGTTCTTTCCGAACGCCCGCGAGTATTCAAGATACTTTGGGCTAAATAGCGATCGCGTAAAAGTGCTGAAACCTACAACACTTGTGATGCATCCAGGTCCGATGAACCGCGGTCTTGAAATCACCGCCGATGCTGCGGATGGTGCGAGATCGGTAATCGTTGAACAGGTATCAAATGGCGTCAGCGTAAGAATGGCGATCTTATATATGTTGTTAGCGGGCGCACCTGAAGGTGAACTTGTTGGGATCACTAGAGAGGTAGGTGCTTTGTAATGAGCGCAACAAATTCAAAGTTTCTATTGACCGGGCTTACCTTGCCGGATGGAACAGCAAGTGATCTTCAGATCGCCAATGGTGTAATCACCGCAATCGGCAAAACGCTTGCGAAGAACTCTGATGACCAAGTTGTCGATCTCAAGGGCTCGGTCGTTCTTCCTGGTTTAGTGGATCTTCATACCCATCTTCGGGAACCGGGCAAGGAAGATGCTGAAACAGTTTTATCTGGTTCGATGGCGGCAGCAAAAGGCGGTTACGTTGCAATCTCTGCCATGGCTAATACTTCGCCTGTTGCAGATACCGCAGGTGTGGTTGAACAGGTTTATGCACTTGGTCAGAGCGCAGGCTTCGTTGATGTCTTCCCAATCGGTGCGGTAACACAGGGGCTAGCTGGTGAGGCGCTCTCTGAAATCGGCGCCATGGCAGATTCAAATGCGCGAGTTCGCGTCTTTAGCGATGACGGAAATTGTGTCCACGATCCGCTCGTTATGCGCAGAGCTCTTGAGTATGTAAAGAAGTTTGGTGGCGTTATCGCCCAACATGCGCAAGAACCAGCCCTTACCAAGGGAGCGCAGATGAATGAAGGCGATATCTCTTCACGTTTGGGGCTAAAGGGTTGGCCAGCAGTTGCTGAGGAAGCGATTATCGCAAGAGATGTACTACTCGTAGATCATGTTCAATCAAGACTACATATCTGCCATTTAACAACCGCTGGTGGCGTTGAGATTATTCGTTGGGCGAAGGCTCGCGGAATCAACGTGACCGCTGAAGTAACACCCCATCACTTATTGCTCACTGATGACTACGCAAATAGTTACGACCCAATATTTAAGGTAAATCCACCACTTCGGACGCAAAGAGATGTTGAAGCTCTGCGCGAAGGTTTGGCGGATGGAACTATAGATATCGTTGCTACAGATCATGCGCCACATCCAGCCGAAGCGAAAGAGTGCGAATGGCAAGAAGCGGCTTTCGGGATGCTGGGCTTAGAAAGTGCGCTCTCGATCGTTAACCAAACGATGGTCCAAACCGGCCTCTTAACTTGGGAAGGTGTCGCAGATCGTATGAGTTTGGCACCGGCGCGAATCGGAGGATACGAAAACCACGGCGGCAGAATCGAAGTCGGCGCTCCTGCACATCTAACTGTGATCAACCCGACCCAGAGTTACCGCGTGGATCGTGACCTAGTTGCCTCTCGCAGTCGCAATACTCCCTTCCATGGGATGGAGCTCTCTGGCGTAGTTCAGGCGACTTTCTTCCGGGGTATTCCAACCTATTTGGCTGGGCAACTAACATCGATACATAGCAACGGTTCATATTCAAAATCGCAGGGAGGCACTTCATTATGAGTAAGGCCTACCTAGTTTTAGATGATGGAAGAATTTTTGAAGGCAAATCTTGGGCGGCACGTGGCAGAACTTTTGGTGAAGCAGTCTTCCAAACCGGTATGACTGGATATCAGGAGACGCTTACCGATCCAAGCTATCACCGCCAAGTTGTAGTCATGACCTCACCGCATATCGGAAATACAGGCGTTAACTCAACTGATAATGAATCAGGCAAGATCTGGGTGGCTGGTTTTGTTGTAAGAAATCCTTCTACTCTGACGAGCAACTGGCGCAGCGAAAAGGATCTTGAAGCAGAGCTGATTGATCAGAAGATTGTTGGAATCCAAGGTATTGATACGCGCGCCTTGACTCGTCATCTTCGCGATCGCGGCGCGATGCGGGTCGGTATTTTTTCAGGCGAAGAGTTGAGCAAAGAAGAGATGGTTGTAGAAGTACGCAAGACCTCTCAGATGAGCGGTTCCTATTTGAGCGAGGATGTGTCAACTAAAGAGACCTACATCGTTCCGGCAGTTGGCGAAAAGAAATTTATAGTTGCGGCACTCGACCTTGGAATCAAGGGAGCAACGCCACGCGCTTTAGCCGAACGCGGGGTAGAGGTGCATGTCATGCCCTACAACTCAACGCTCGAAGAGATCATGGCGGTATCACCCGACGGTGTCTTCTTATCTAACGGACCCGGTGATCCCTCAACAATGAACGATGTTGTAGACCTTGTGAGAGATCTTTTGCTCGAGCAGATTCCAATCTTTGGTATTTGCTTTGGCCATCAGATTCTCGGACGTGCACTTGGGTTTGAAACATATAAGTTGCAATTCGGTCACCGCGGAATCAATCAACCGGTCATCGATAAGCGAACCGGAAAAGTTGAGATCACGGCACATAACCACGGATTTGCGATCAAAGCTCCAACTGAAGGAACTTTTAACACGGTCTTCGGCGCTGGCGAAGTAACGCATCTTGGTCTAAATGATGGCGTAGTTGAAGGGCTGCAGTTGTTAGAGCGCGGCGCGTTTAGCGTTCAGTATCACCCTGAAGCTGCAGCCGGTCCGCATGATGCTGCCTATCTATTCGATCGCTTCATCGAGTTAATGCTGCGCTACCCAAGAGCAAAGGTTGCGATCTAATGCCGCGCGATACCTCAATCAAGAGCGTACTTGTTATTGGTTCTGGTCCAATTGTTATTGGCCAAGCCTGCGAATTCGATTATTCAGGAACGCAAGCCTGTCGCGTGCTTCGCGCGGAAGGAATCCGTGTAGTTCTCGTTAACTCCAATCCAGCAACGATCATGACTGATCCTGAGTTTGCAGATGCGACCTATATAGAACCGATTACTCCAGAATTTATCGAACGAATAATCGCTAAGGAACGCCCTGATGCAGTTCTTGCAACGCTAGGAGGACAAACCGCTCTCAATGCAGCGATTGGACTACATAAGGCTGGAACTCTGCAACGTTATGGTGCGCAGTTAATTGGCGCCGATGTTGATGCGATCGAGCGCGGCGAGAATCGTGAAATCTTCCGCACTATTGTGGAGAAAATTGGGGGAGAGTCGGCAAAGTCGATTATTTGCCACACCATGGAAGAGGTAATTGCCGGCGCTGCAATTTTAAAATATCCGGTTGTGGTTCGTCCTTCATTCACAATGGGTGGACTCGGATCCGGAATCGCATTTGAAGAAGAGAGTTTGCGACAGATCGCGGGCGCAGGTCTACGTCACAGCCCAACTACTGAAGTCCTACTTGAGGAGTCTATTCTTGGTTGGAAAGAGTACGAACTCGAAGTAATGCGCGATAAATCAGATAACGTGGTTATTGTCTGCAGCATTGAGAACATTGATCCGATGGGTGTTCACACTGGAGATTCAATAACCGTAGCTCCTGCGCTAACTCTGACAGATGTTGAATTCCAAAAACTTCGCAATCTTTCGATAGATATCATCCGCGAAGTTGGTGTTGCAACAGGTGGATGTAATATTCAATTTGCGGTGAATCCTGATAACGGTCGCATCATTGTTATTGAGATGAACCCACGCGTATCTCGGTCAAGCGCACTGGCATCTAAGGCGACTGGTTTCCCTATCGCCAAGATCGCTACCAAGTTGGCGATCGGTTACACCCTTGATGAGATTAAAAATGACATCACCCAGGTAACTCCCGCATCTTTTGAGCCAACCCTTGATTACATAGTTGTTAAGGCTCCGCGTTTTGCCTTTGAGAAATTCGCTGATGCCGATCCAAGGCTTACTACAACGATGAAGAGCGTTGGCGAAGCTATGGCGATCGGCCGCTCATTTCCAGAAGCGCTGATGAAAGCGTTGCGATCTTTGGAGCGTAAGGAAGCGATCTTCACATTCCCAAGCGATCTTTCAAAGATTGATCTGCCACATCTGCTTAAGGCAATGGTTATTCCTACTGAGTACCGTTTGCAGCAAGTACAGCTCGCGCTTTGGGCTGGCGCTGCTATGGAGGATGTATTCGCTGCCACCAAGATTGACCGCTGGTTCTTGCATCAATTGCAGTTGATTAATGAGCGAGCACGCGAGATTGCACAACCTGGCGAGATTAGCGAAGAGTTCCTGCGCAGCGCCAAGGAGATGGGGTTCTCGGATCTTCAAATCGCTGCTCTACGTGGAGTAACGGATGAGGATATTCGCAAGGCTCGCCATCACTTAGGTGTTAGACCAGTTTATAAAACGGTAGACACTTGCGCCGCTGAATTCGAAGCCTTCACGCCGTATCACTACTCAAGTTATGAAGAAGAGACCGAAGTTCGACCACGTACCAAACCAGCGGTCATCATCTTAGGTAGCGGGCCAAACCGAATAGGCCAAGGAATTGAATTCGATTATTCATGTGTTCATGCTTCATTTACTCTGCGTGATGCGGGATTTGAAACTGTGATGATCAACTGTAATCCGGAGACTGTTTCGACAGATTACGACACATCAGATCGCCTCTACTTTGAACCGCTTACTTTGGAAGATGTTTTAGAAGTTGTTCATGCTGAAACTTTGGCTGGTCCGGTACTAGGAGTTATTACGCAACTAGGTGGACAAACGCCGCTCGGATTGGCGGCAGGCTTAAAGGCTGCTGGTGTAACGATTCTTGGAACATCGCCTGAGGCGATTAACTTGGCGGAAGAACGTGGTGCATTCGGTCAAGTTCTAGCAGAACAAGCTTTGCTCGCTCCGGAATTCGGAATGGCTGCTTCCCAACTTGAAGCACAATCAATTGCATCCCGAATCGGTTATCCAGTGCTTGTTCGCCCTTCATTTGTTTTAGGTGGCCGCGGTATGGAGATCGTTTACGACGATGCCGCCCTTGCTGGATTTATCTCAAGAGCTACAGATATAACTCCAGATCACCCAGTTTTAGTCGATCGTTTCTTAGATAGCGCAATCGAATTAGATGTCGATGCTCTTTTCGATGGTGAAGAACTCTTCTTGGGCGGAATCATGGAACATATTGAAGAGGCGGGAATTCACTCAGGAGATAGCGCTTGCGTTCTGCCTGCAATGACAATCACGCCGGCGCAGCAAAAGGCGATTCGCGAAGCAACGTTGAAGATTGCTCAAGGCGTCGGGGTACTCGGCTTAATCAATATTCAATTTGCAATGGCTGATGAGATTCTCTATGTACTCGAAGCCAATCCGCGCGCATCGCGCACAGTTCCATTTGTTAGCAAGGCAACTGGCGTTCCACTAGCGAAAGCGGCAGCGCGAATTTCCATGGGAACAAAGATTTCAGAGTTGCGCAGCGAAGGGCTTCTTCCAGCTAGCGGAGATGGGGTTGCTAAAGGAATATCCGTGAAAGAGGCGGTACTTCCATGGAATCGATTCCGTCGCACTGATGGTCGTGGCGTTGATGCAGTTCTTGGGCCTGAGATGCGCTCAACTGGTGAGGTCATGGGTATCGCTGCAACATTCGGCGAAAGTTATGCCAAGAGTCAGATTTCAGCTTTTGGCCCTCTACCAAAAACGGGGACAGTGTTTGTTTCACTGGCCGATAAAGATAAAGAGTCCGGTCTAGCTCCTGCTCGAGCGCTTCTGCAACTTGGCTTTAAGTTGATTGCAACAGGGGGCACTGCCGATTTCTTTGCGGTTAATAACATTCTCGCTCAGAAGGTTCGAAAAAATTCTGAAGGTACAGGTCCGCTTGGTGAGAGAACAATTGTTGAACTACTTAATAGCGGTGAAATTGATCTGGTTATCAATACACCAGTTGGTCGTGGAACTCGCGCCGACGGTTGGGCGATTCGCACGGCAGCGGTACAGCGTTCGATCCCTTGCATCACCACAACGGCTGGGTTTAGCGCTGCAGTTGAAGGTATCAAGGCGCTGCAACGTGGTGAACTTTCAGTTCTGCCAATTCAAGAGTGGTTAAAGAAGTAATGACGACTATTAATCGCGGCGCCACGCATATCTTCGCCACAGTTCTGGCAAATAAGCGAGTTGGTCAATACCACCAGATTCTGCTCGGCGTAGGCGATTTGGTAAAAGCATGCAAGCCCGGAAACTTCGTTGCGATTAAAGTAGGCGGTGACTCATCTCGAATGATTCTTCGCCGCGCCTTCGCTATTTCGCGCGTTGCAGAAAGCACATCATTTGGCGGAACTATGGAGTTAATCGCTGCCCCTCACGGTAGTGGGTCGCAGTGGTTATGTTCACAACCTGAAGGCGCCGAGATAGATATCGTTGCGCCACTTGGCACAGCCTTTGGAATTCCAACATCACCAGTGAATGCGCTCTTAGTAGGTGGTGGTTATGGTTCAGCTCCGCTCTTCGGTCTCGCCGAAGTTTTGAAATCTCGTGGCTGCAAAATTGATATGTTGCTCGGCGCATCTACTGGGGCAAAGATTTATGCTCCGATGGAGGGCAAGCGCTCAGTTAACTCTCTCAAGATTTACACCGAAGATGGAACCATGGGACAGACCGGAAGAGTTACTGACCCAATCGTTGATCTAATCAAATCAGGTAGCGTCGATGTGATTTATTCATGCGGTCCAATGGGGATGTTATCTGCGATCTCTAAACTGACCGAAGGAACTGATGTGGTTCATCAATGTGCGGTCGAAGAAGCGATGGCCTGTGGCATTGGTATCTGCATGACTTGCGTCTTGCCGGTCAAGGGCAGCGATGGACAGGTTTCGATGTTGCGCTCATGTATTGATGGTCCAGTGATGGATGGCGCGGATGTTCAGTGGCATTTAGTTGGTCAGACTCCGCAGGTACAGCCATGACTTCAACAGCAACAGAGCACTTTGATTTTTCAACCACTCTTGGAAATGCCTATTTCGCCTCACCAATCTTTACCGCAAGTGGTTGTGCGAGCTCCGGCAAAGAGTTAGCGCAATTCTTTCCATTAAGTCAGATCGGTGCCGTTGTTACTAAATCGGTAATGAATAAGCCGCGTCATGGACGACCAACGCCGCGTATGGCCGAGACTCCTTCAGGAATGCTTAACTCAATCGGTTTACAAGGCCCAGGAATTGATGCCTTTCTTGCCAACGACGTGCCATGGCTCGTTGAAGAAAAGGCGCGAGTGATTGTTTCTATTGCGGGCGAAACTGTTGAGGAGTACGCAACCTTGGCGCGCAAGGTTCGCTCAGTTGCAGGCATCAGCGCTTTGGAAGTAAATATCTCTTGCCCAAATGTTGAAAATCGTGGACTTGTCTTTGCTTGCGATCCGGAAGCGTCACGTCGCGTTATCGACGGGGTGCGCAGAATAATTGGGGGAGACCTTCCAATCATCGCGAAGCTATCTCCTGATGTAACTGATCTACCTTCTATTGCTGCAGGTGTAGTTGAATCCGGCGCCGATGCACTCGCTTTAATCAACACCGTTCTAGGCATGGTGATCAACGTTGATTCAATGCGTCCGCATCTTGGTGGAAAAACCGGTGGCCTATCTGGTCCTGCTATTCGACCCGTCGCAGTTCGCGCTATTTACCAGGTACATCAAGCGCTGCCAAACGTTCCAATTCTCGGAATGGGCGGGGTAACAAGCGGTCGCGATGCCTTCGAACTTATCCTTGCCGGAGCATCAGGTGTTTCTGTGGGAACAGCAAGCTTCGGAAATCCACATGCTCTGATCGATATTCAAAACCAATTGCAGCAGTTATTGATATCTAAAGGTTTCTCATCTCTTAAATCTGCTATTGGATATGCACACAGGACGGATACGCCTTGAAAGCTCCAATAATTCTTGCCGTTGATACCTCTGATTTTGATACGGCGCTGGCATGGATCGAGAATACAAAAAGCTCAGTATCGGTCTACAAACTCGGACTCGAGTTCTATCTAAACTTTGGCAGCGCTGGAGTTTCAAGAATTATCGAGGAGACTGGCGCCGATATCTTTCTCGACCTTAAGTTGCACGATATCCCACATACTGTCGCAGGGGCAGCAAAGGCGATCGCCCACTTATCTCCTAAGTTTTTAACGGTGCATGCAAGTGGTGGACGCGAGATGGTTAAAGCCGCAGCGGCTGCAGTTCCGCAGGTTAGCGTTACCGCTGTAACCATCTTGACTTCTCTATCTGAAGAAAATCTTTTCGAAGTAGGTTTTGCAAGCCCGGCTCTAGAAAGTGCGGTCGCCTTAGCAAAGATGGCAGTGTCAGCTGGCGCTAAGTCATTGGTTTGCTCACCACTTGAAACAGCCGCGATCCGCAGCGCAGTCGGAACGGAACCAATAATCATTACTCCTGGCGTGCGACCACTGACGGAAGTTGGCTCAGACGATCAGAAGCGAACAATGACTCCGGCGGATGCAATTGCGCAAGGCGCAAATTATGTTGTGATTGGTCGCCCAATAACTTCAGCCTGGGGCCAAGGTCCACAAGCGTTGCGCGATAAAGCCGCGGCGATTGCTAGTGAAATTCTCAGTAACTAGACTTTCATATATGCCAACGCCTCCACAGTTAACTCCCGCGCAGAGATCAGCGGCGCTGGCCAAATCGACTGCGGCTCGTCAGGTGAGGGCGGCGATCAAAGCGCGAGTAAAGGCAGGCGAACTTTCTCTTTCTGCAATTCTGACCCTTGCGGTAAATGATGAAGCGATCGCCAAGATGCGTGTAGCCGAACTTCTTGAATCTTTCGCAGGGGTTGGCAAGGTTCGTGCCTTAGCAATACTAGAGAAGTTAAATATTTCCCCAACTCGAAGAATTCAAGGATTGGGAGTTTCACAGCGCGAGAACTTATTGAAGGAATTTCCTGATCGTGTAGCTGCTGCACAACGCGGCAAACTTCTTGTTCTCTCTGGGCCCGGGGGAGTCGGCAAGAGTACTGTTGCAAAAGTTTTACGAGAGTCCGGAGAATTCTGGGTCAGCATCTCCGCAACTACAAGAACTGCTCGCCACAATGAAGTAGACGGCGTGGATTATTACTTTTATACGGATGAGGAATTTGATTACGCAGTAAAGTCCGCGCTCTTTTTAGAATGGGCAAACTTTGCGGGCGCTCGATACGGAACGCCTCGCAAGCCAGTTGAAGATGCACTCCGCGATGGTAAAAGTGTTCTTCTTGAAATCGAAATTGCTGGTGCTAAGCAAGTAAAGGAACGTGCCCCTGAAGCGGTACTTGTATTTCTCGAGCCGCCATCATGGGAAGAGTTAGTTTCACGTTTAGAAGGTCGCGGTACTGATTCACCAGAGCGACGGGCGGCGCGTTTAGAGTTGGCACAAGAAGAGCTAGCCCAGGCGGGTTTTTTCGATATTTCCTTGGTAAATGAGCGAGTAGAAGAGGTCGTCGCTCACCTGATATCATTGGTGACTCAACGCTAGGACGCCTGTTCTTTAACAGTTTCCGAGCAAATTACTTTTAGAAGCGGTTAGCAATTATTACTGGAGGCTTAAAATGGACGGCATCACTAATCCACCAATCGACGAACTTCTCGAGAAGAGCGGTTCTAAGTACAGCCTCGTTCTATATGCGGCAAAGCGTGCACGTCAGATCAACGCTTACTATTCACAACTCGGGGAAGGCTTACTTGAATATGTTGGTCCGCTAGTTGAGACCCACGTTCACGAAAAGCCTCTCTCAATCGCGCTACGCGAAATCAACGAAGGTCTCTTGACCATCGAAAACCTCGAGCCAACTGCTTAATTAACCTTTAATTAGGTTTAAGTCATGTCGCGCGCTCGAGAAGTAATTCTCGGAGTTGGCGGAGGCATCGCTGCCTATAAATCTTGTGATCTACTTCGTCGTCTGCAAGATCGCGGCTATCTCGTAACTGTTGTTCCAACTCCATCCAGCCTTAACTTCGTCGGTGCAGCCACCTGGGAAGCGCTCTCTGGTAGACCAGTTACGACACAAGTTTGGGAACGCGTAGATGAAGTCCGCCATATCTCACTGGCCAAGGATGCGGATTGCGCAATCATTGCTCCTGCCACCGCTGATCTGATTGCACGAATCGCAGTCGGTCGCGCTGACGATCTATTAACTAATCTTATTCTCGCAATTGATGTACCAATCTTGGTAGTACCGGCTATGCATCCGCAGATGTGGCTAGATCCGGCCACCGTGGCAAATGTTGCAACTCTTC
>Ga0208788_1000109_pt1 | contig 41903 bp, 40 predicted proteins | sample Wag4_2014_7_11_3_FD_187363 | JGI IMG/M metagenome (GOLD analysis project Ga0208788, IMG submission 187363) | Fresh water mixed with fracking chemicals microbial communities from Ohio, USA - Utica-2 Time Series FC 2014_7_11 (SPAdes) (version 2) ... | reverse complement strand
TAATAATACTTGGTGTTTGGTAAAGCAAGGGACAAGAAGCGGGGGGGGGCGTACACAAAAACGCCAGCACGATGGCTGGCGTTTAGGTGAATTATTCGGGAAGGGTTAGACAGATGTGGCGTCGGCTTCTTTCAGAATGACGTATAACTGATCTTTCAGATGCAGTTTTTCCTTCTTCAAGTTTTCGATTTCCACAGGTGAACCGGGTTCGATGCGGGCTTCCATGTTTTTAATTCGCTGATCCAGTTCGTTATGCTTGTCGAACAAACGGGTGAAGTGAGCGTCTTCGGTTTTCAAACGGGTAATCAGTTCGCGGTATTCGGGAAACATAGGCGCTGCTTTCCAAAAAATGCACAGACCTGTGCACTGTTTTGTTCCTGTCCCGAGCACCTTATTGCCCAATGACAGGCATCACATTCCCAACTGCCACAGGGCCCCTCCCTGTCACAGCGCCGCCGTTACCGGACGGACTTGCCACGGGTAGCGCAGTTTTGGTTGCGAGCCGAAAGCAGTGCAGCGATGCACTGCTTTGAAGCCATCTTACGCCACAGATTCTATCGGCATCAAGCCTTATTCCGACAAAAACTTAACTATTGTTAAACAAACGCACAATACTGGAAAAATCGAGGCCGCCATGACCTAAACCGCTGTGCAAGGCATATAACTGCCGCGCCTGTGCACCGAGGGGAATAGCTTGTTTGGCACTGATCGCCGCCTCTTCCGCCAAGCCTAAATCTTTCAACATCAAGTCGGTTCCAAAGCCACCGCTATATTCACGGCTGGCAGGAACGTTGTCCATCACCCCAGGCCACGGGTTATACAACTCGGTTGCCCAATTGCGGCCCGAACTCTTAGCGATAATGTCAGATAACACTTTAGGATCTAGACCATTCGCCACCCCCAACGCCAACGCTTCAGACGTGCCAGCCATCAAAATCCCCAACAACATGTTGTTGCAGATTTTTGCCACTTGGCCCGCGCCACTGTCGCCAGCATGGAAAATGTTTTTCCCCATTTTTTCTAACACAGGGCGAGCTTGTTCCAAAGCCTCGGTGCTGCCACCGACGATAAAGGTCAATGTCCCCGCTGCCGCACCGCCAACACCACCAGAAACCGGCGCATCAATCATGGTAAAGCCACGCGCTTGCGCTGCAGCTGCCACTTTACGGGCGGCATCGGCAGCGATGGTGCTGCAATCGATCAACAACGCGCCAGCTGGTGCATGGTCTAACACACCGCCTTCGTTCAGATAGACCGCCTCGACATGCTTACCCGCCGGCAACATGGTAATCACCACTTCGGCCTGTTGTGCGGCGGCAGAGGCAGAATCGGCAGCTGTTGCGCCAGCTTCGGTCAAGCGCGCAACAGCACTGGCTGACAAGTCAAACACCGTGACGGCAAAACCACCTTTTAACAAATTGAGCGCCATTGGGCCGCCCATATTCCCCAAACCGATAAACGCAATCCGTTGTGCCATGATGAATCTCCTCTCGATGCTTTTTTTATCAAAAACCTAGGCTTTGCAACAACACGCCATACCCGCTAAAGGATGCTCTTCTGCCGACCACGGCGAAGCAAAATGTGCTGCAACGTGTTCAGCACTCACCTCGGCTAGGGTGGCAGGGCTCCATTTCGGCGTATTGTCTTTATCAATCAACAACGCACGCACCCCTTCACGGAAATCTGGATGGGCGCAACATTGCACCGATAGCGTGAGTTCCATTTGGAACGCCTCGGCCAAACTCAGATGGCGCGCACGATGGGCGATGGCCCATGACAAAGCAGCAGAGGTAGGCGAGCCGGCAGCCAAACTCTTTGCCGCACGCTTCATCCATTCATCATCGTTTTGATGAGCCAAAATCTGTTCCACCACTTCGGCTAGGGTATCGCCGTCGGTGAGCTGTTGAATCAGATCGAAATGTTTGCGGACAGGTGAGGCAGGTTTTAATGGCTCGGCACGAGCAGAAAACTCGCGCAGCAATTTGGACAATTTGCCGTGGTTTTCTTCGGCAACTTCGCTCCATTCAACATCCGTCAAACGCGCAGCCAACGCCAATTTATCTTCAGCACAGACAAAGAAATCCGCCAAATTGACCACTAAAGCATCATGGGCGTTTAATGGGGCGGCGGTCAGTGCCAAGAACAACCCTACGCGGCCCGGCATCCGATTCAGGAACCAGCTGCCGCCGACATCGGGATAGAGGCCAATGGTGATTTCTGGCATGGCAATGCGTGATGATTCGGTCACCACGCGATGACTGGCGCCCGCCATCAAGCCCAATCCCCCCCCCATCACAATCCCACTACCCCATAACAGAATCGGTTTTTGGTAGGTATGAATCAGATAATCGAGACAATATTCTTCGGTGAAATAGGTCGTGGCGAAGGGGTTCGGTACGGTATCGCCACCCTCGACCAACGCCGTCCGCAATTTGCGGACATCACCACCGGCGCAAAACGCTTTTTCACCAGCCCCTTGCAAGACCACCACTGCCAGCTCAGGATCTTGTGCCCATTCGCGCAGCCGGTTGTCTAACAAGCGGATCATATCGAGCGTCAGGGCATTGAGTGACTTTTCGCTATTTAAGGTAGCAAAACCAATTTTGCGACCATTGGCACTGCGCTGTTCAGCAAAAATAACGGCATCTGTATTTTCTATCACGGCTGTCTCCTTCATGGTGTCAGGCATTCTTCCACTGTGGAGCGCGTTTTTCCAGAAATGCGTTGACGCCCTCTTTTTGGTCTGCGGTATCAAACAAATCGACAAACCATTCCCGTTCTAATGGCAAACCCTCTGCCAACGGTTTATGCCGAGCCACTTGTACCAACCGTTTACACACCGCTACCGAAGTAGGGCTTTGTTTTGCCACTCCTTGCGCCAAGGCCAAAGCTGTATTTAACGCTTCGCCTTTGGCAACCACTTGTTCGACCAAACCGATTTTCTCAGCGGTAGCAGCATTCACTCGCTCGCCACATAAAATCATCCGTTTTGCCCAGCCTTCACCGATCAACCACGGTAAATTCTGTGTCCCACCGGCACAAGGCAGCAAACCGACGGTGGCTTCAGGCAATGCCATTTGCGACTGTTCTTCCGCAATCCGAATATCACATGCCAAGGCCACCTCTAAACCGCCCCCCATGGCATAGCCATTGATGGCAGCAATACTGACACCGCGATAATTCGATAAAGCCTCAAAAGCACGACCAAATAAGCGTGCCATCTCGCGCGCGACCGCCTTATCACCCTCGGCAAACAATTTCAAATCAGCCCCAGCGGAGAAGAATTTTTCGCCTTCGCCAGTCAACACCAAAGCATAAATGTCACGATTTTGGTTCAAATCGGCAATCAGGGTTTCCAACGCCAACAAACTATCGCGATTCCACGTGTTGGCAGGCGGGTTTTGGATAGTGACAACTGCAGTGTGGTCACGGAATTCAACAGCTAAATGGGCATAGGTTTTCATCAGCGTAATCTCTCCAAAGCACCTTCTTGTAAGGCGGCGCGTGCCACAATCACACGCATAATTTCATTGGTTCCTTCCAGAATTTGATGCACACGGTTATCGCGTACATGACGTTCTAGCGGATATTCTTTGATATAACCGTAACCACCGTGCAGTTGTAAGGCATCGTTCGCGACCTTAAAACCAATATCAGTGGCAAATCGTTTTGCCATCGCACAATAGGTGGTGGCATCGGGACTGCGATTGTCGAGTTTCCATGCTGCCAAACGCACCATCTGACGGGCGGCGACCAACTCGGTCAACATATCAGCCAACTTAAATTGCAGGGCTTGAAACTCAGCCAACGGCCGGCCAAATTGTTGCCGCTCATGCAAATAGGCTTGGGCACGATTGAGTGCCGCTTGCGCGGTGCCAATCGAACACGTGGCGATATTGATACGGCCACCATCAAGCCCTTTCATCGCAATGGCAAACCCTTCACCCTCGGCCCCCAAACGATACGCAGCAGGAATTGCCACATTATCAAAAGTAATGGCGCGGGTGGGTTGGCTGTTCCAGCCCATTTTGTGTTCTTTTTTACCGTATTGAATCCCCGGTAGATTGGCCGGTACTAAAAAGGCAGAGATCCCTTTTGGCCCAGCACCACCAGTACGCGCCATCACCACTAGGGCATCCGTCGAACCGGCACCAGAGATAAACATCTTGGAACCGTTTAAGAGGTAGTGATCGCCATCCCGTTCAGCGCGGGTTTTTAACGAAGCGGCGTCCGAACCGGCTCCCGGCTCGGTCAAACAATAACTGCCCCACAGCGCACCAGATGCCAGTTTTGGCACCCACTCCGCCGCCACATCAGGTTCGGCAAACGTCGCTATCATCCACGTCATCATATTGTGGATGGTGATATATGCCGTGGTTGAGGTACAACCGGCGGCCAATTCTTCAAACACAATCGCCGCATCTAGGCGCGACAAACCCAAACCACCATATTGTTCGGGAATATACAACCCACAAAAACCCAAATCCCCCGCTTTACGCAGCGTTTCAAGCGGAAAGGTTTCTTCGGCATCCCATTGCGCCGCAAACGGGGCAAGTTCATGTTGGGCAAAGTCGCGTGCGCTTTCTTGAAAAGCACGCTGATCGTCATTTAAGGCAAAATCCATGACATCCTCGCTATAGGGGTTAACCTGCTTCGGCAATATCAGGCCGATCGGTGACCCGCATCAGGGTTTGCAAACCGACCGCGCAGTCTTTACGGCGGCCTTGTTTTTCTACCCACACATCCATTTCACAGACGGTCAAGGTCCGCCCAGGTTTTTTCACCCGCCCTTCGGCAAATAAACATTCACCGTCAGCAGGCGCAATTAAATTCAATTTAAACTCAACGGTTAACACCGAGTCGGTGGGGCCAAATAGGGTAAATCCGGCATAACCACCTGCCGAATCCGCAATCGTGGCCGTAACCCCGCCATGAAAAAAACCATGTTGTTGCGACAATTCGGGTTTGAATGGCAAAGCGATTAACACCCGACCGGCTTCAACTTCACGCATTTCTGCGCCTAATAAATGCATAATGGCCTGCCGCTGGAAGCTATTGCGGGTGCGTTCGGCAAAATTTGGATCGCTGACATGCAACATCACACAGTCCTTTCTTAACAGCAGGCAACACCCACCCACACAGAGACAACACTGTCTCTGCGTGGACAGACATTTGATACAAATTACTTGAGGCTAATAGTGGTGTTGACTTTATTACCCATCGAAGCAGGGTCATCAAACCAGCGGGTGGTGACAGTTTTGGTTTGGGTATAGAACGCAACCACCTGTTTACCGTATGGACCGAGGTCGCCAAGCTTAGAAGCACGCGAGCCGGTGAAGCTAAAGATCGGCACTGGTACCGGAATCGGCACGTTAATCCCCACTTGGCCAACATCGATGTCTTCTTGGAATTTACGCGCTGCGGCACCGGATTGGGTGAAGATGGCCGTACCGTTGCCGTTTGGATTGGCGTTAATCATCTCAATCGCCTCATCCAAGTTATCCGCCGACATCAACGACAATACTGGGCCAAAAATTTCTTGGTCATAGATTGCCATGCCGGGTTTGACTTCGCTGAAAATGGTTGGGCCCACAAAGTTACCGTTGGGATAACCTTCGACCGTCACTTCGCGACCATCCAGCTCTAATTTGGCACCTTGCTCAACGCCCTTGGCAATTAAGCCCGTCACCCGTTCACGCGCCGCGCAAGAAATCAGCGGGCCAACATCGGGGTTATCTTGACCGGCACCCACGCGCAAGCTCTTGGCTTTGGCCACCAAGTCAGGAATCCAAGTTTGTGCCTCACCGACCATAATCACCACCGGCAAGGCCATGCAGCGTTGACCCGCAGCCCCAAACGCAGCACCAGCCAATTGGTTGAGAGTTTGTTCTTTATTGGCATCAGGCAACACAATGGCGTGGTTTTTCGCCCCCATCATACACTGCACCCGCTTACCGTTCAGGCTGGCACGGTTGTAAACATGGGTACCCACTTTGGTCGAGCCGACAAACGAAATCGCTTTGATATCCGGATGGTCACAGATGGCATTCACCACATCTGCCCCACCATGTACCACATTCAACACCCCAGCCGGCACGCCAGCTTCTAATGCCAGCTTGACCAATTTCATCGTCACCAAGGGATCTTGCTCGGAAGGTTTGAGCAAGAAGGTGTTGCCGGTGGCAATCGCCATCGGGAACATCCACAGTGGAATCATCGCTGGGAAGTTGAAGGGGGTAATCCCTGCACACACACCCAAAGGCTGTAACACGGTGTAGGTATCCACCCCGCTGGCAACGTTTTCTGCAAACTCACCGAGCTGCAAATTACCAATGCTGGCAGCGTGCTCTACCACTTCTAAACCGCGGAACACATCACCCTCGGCATCGGCCAAGGTTTTGCCTTGTTCCGCTGTCAACGTGGCAGCCAAGTCTTTCATATTTTCGCGAATCAGCTGTTGCAGCTTCAGGAAAATACGGGCGCGTGTCCCGATTGGGGTTTTACGCCATGTTTTGAAAGCCGCTTTACCCGCAGCCACCGCCGCATCGACTTCCTCGGCAGTGGTCAACGGCACCCGTGCTAACACTTCTTGTGTCGCAGGGTTGATCACTGGCAACCACTGTTGGGTTTTGGAGTCAACAAACTCACCATTGATTAACAGCTTAACCGTCGGTGCCTCGCCGTTAGCAGCAGGCGTAAACAGCAAGGAATCATTTGCTACGCTCATCAGATGCTCCAATAGAAATAGGGCTATTCAAACTTACGAATGTCATCAATCACTTTGCCATCACGGGCAAGGCTTTGAGGGGGGCACAGTTGCACTTCACCGCGCAATTTGGTGATGTCGCGCATGGTGTCAGCAACCGCTTGTTGTAATGTCGGTGAGGATTCGGTGGTTTCGATTTGCAGCGTCATCACATCGAAATCGTCTGCTCGATCCACCACTAAGCGGGCATGTTGAATTTCTGGGTGGCGTTTCACAATGGCGTGAATTTGTTCTGGATGCACAAACATGCCTTTGATTTTGGCTGTTTGGTCAGCACGCCCCATCCATCCTTTGATCACACGGTTGGTACGACCACATGGGCTAGCATCCGGATGGAAAGCCGATAAATCACCAGTCGCAAACCGAATCAGTGGATAATCCCGATTAAAGCTGGTCACCACCACTTCGCCGACTTCACCTTCAGCAACCCACTCACCTGAACCCGGTTTGACCAGTTCAACGATGATATTTTCATCGAGCACCATTCCCGCACTCGGGGTGGTTTCATACGCAATCAGGCCCAAATCGGCGGTGGCATAACACTGGCGCACCGTAATACCACGGTCGGTAAACCACTGCCGCAAGCTACCGGGTAGCGCTTCGCCGGTGACCACCGCTTTGGTCAATTTCGGCAAACTCACCCCCAGTTCATCTGCTTTTTCCAAGATGATTTTGAGGAAAGACGGGGTACCGGTGTAGGCTGTGGCGCCTAAGTCACGCATTGCGGCCACTTGTAACTCCGTTTGCCCCACCCCACCCGGAAACACCGCACATCCCAAAGCCCGCGCGCCGGAATCCAACATAAAACCGCCCGGAGTGAAGTGATAGGAAAAGCAATTGTGCACAATGTCACCCGCCACAAAACCAGCAGCAGCCAAAGCGCGGCTCATACGCCAAAAGTCTTCGGTTGTGCCCTGTGGTTCGTTAATTGGCCCCGGTGAAGCAAACAAACGCGCCGCCTGTCCTGCGGCAAGCGCCGCATAGCCACCAAACGGCGGTTGCTGTTTTTGCTCGTTGATCAGGGCCGATTTACGGGTAATCGGTAAAGAAGCCAGTGCTGCAAGGCTATTGATCGACGTTGCCTCAACATCAGCCAATAAGCGACCGTAGGCAGGGGCAAACTGTTTCGCGTGGGTGATAAACGCAGGTAGGGCGTGTTCCCATGCAGCCACCCGTTCTGCATGTGGCCGGCGTTCTTGAGGATCGGGATACATCATGTCCATCCTCTCAATTAAGCCAACCAACGCTTACGGCGGCGGTAGTGTTTGACTTCGCGGAAGCTCTTACGACCTTCTTTTGCCAAGCCAAGATAGAATTCTTTCACGTCCTCGTTATCAGCCAACTCTTTTGCTGGCCCATCCATCACCACTCGACCATTTTCAATGATGTAGCCATAATCGGAGTAACGCAGCGCAATCATGGTGTTTTGCTCGGCCAACAAGAAACTGACTTTTTCTTTTTGGTTGAGCTCTTTCACAATCTCGAAAATCTCTTCCACGATTTGCGGTGCCAAGCCCATCGAAGGCTCATCCAACAAAATCATGGTAGGACGCGCCATCATCGCCCGACCGACCGCCACCATTTGCTGTTCACCACCAGAGGTATAACCGGCTTGTGAATTGCGACGGGTTTTCAGGCGAGGGAAGTAGTGATAAATCCGCTCTAAATCGTTTTTCAATTCGGCACGGCTAATCGAACGGGTATAAGCCCCAGTCAACAGGTTTTCTTCTACGGTTAAGTGGCCAAAACAATGACGGCCTTCCATCACCTGAATCACACCACGCTTTACCAAACCATCTGGTGTCATGGCATCCACCCGTTCACCGCGAAACTCAATCGAGCCTTTTGTCACATCACCGCGTTCGGCACGCAACAAATTAGAAATCGCTTTTAGAGTGGTGGTTTTCCCCGCGCCGTTGGCACCCATCAGGGCAACGATATTGCCCTCATGCACATCAAGGGAAACCCCTTTCAGCGCCAAAATCACGTGGTTGTAAATCACTTCAATGTTATTGATTGACAGCAAATAAGGGCTGCCATTTTTTTGTTCGGTATGGGTCGTTGCAGTCATGGCCTCTCCCGATGCAGGTGAACCGACCCCGGGCAACGGGGTCGGGAAGCTCAGCGATTATTGTTCTTTCGAGCAATCGCGTGGTTTGATGTTTTTCTCTTGCGCGTATTTAGTCGCAGAGGCCTTGATCAGTGGATCGAGCACCGCATTGTCTGGGGCAATCCAGTTGGAAACCGGTTTCCAAGCCTTGCCATCCCACTGCATAAAGCGGGTATAGCCAGAGCCTTCGTGGTTAGCGCACGAGGTTTTCACGGCTGGAATCATGTTCGCCACGCCCAAGGTTTTCAGGCGATCTTGCGACAGGTTCAGGTTCTCCAGACCCCAGCGCACTTCATCACCATTCAACGCTTTCTTGCCGAATTTGCCCTGTGCCACACGGATGGCTTCCACCATCATGATGCCGCCGACAATGCCACGGTTGTAGTTAACCGTACCAATCGCGGTTTTGTCAGACAGGTTGCCTTTGCCAGCACCGTAAACGGTTTTCTCAATCTCTTGAATCAGAGGGAAGTTCTTACCGTCAGCGGCGAAAGCCCCTGCGATATAGCCTTTTGCTGCTTCACCAGCTGGCACCACATCTTCTTCCGAGCCACCCCACCACACTGCAACAATCTTGTCGCGTGGGTAGCCAACCTTAGCCGCTGCCTTGATCGCGGCTGGGGTCATCACACCCCAAGAACGCAAAATCACAAAATCAGGTTTCTGACGACGCACTTCCAACCATTGCGACTGTTGCTCTGTTCCTGGTGCAGGCACTTCGATGTTCACCAGCTCAAAACCATGCTTCTTCGCCATTGCGTCGAGCACGGGCAAGGTTTCCTTACCGTAGGCCGAGCCGTGGTAGAGGTTAACGATCTTCTTGCCTTTCAATTTATCCATGCCACCTAAGCGTTGGCCGATAAATTGAATTTTGGCGGTGGCTTGGCTCCAGTAGGAGGTCACCAGTGGGAACACATAGGGGAACACGGAACCATCTTTGGCATCAGCACGACCAAAGCCAATGGTCATCAGCGGGATTTTGTCAGCTGCAGCGCGGTCCATCGTGGCATAAGTAATCCCGGTGGACATGAAGTTAAATGCTGAGGCCCCTGCTTCGCCTTTTTTCTTCAGACGCTCGTAGCATTCCACGCCACGGTCGTTTTTGTATTCGGTTTCACACTCTTCGTAGGTCAGTTTCACCCCACCCACGCCACCTTCTTTCATGTTGACGTAGTTGATGTAGTCAATCATGCCGCCGTAGTACTTCGCCCCGCCGGAAGCGTAAGGGCCGACACGATAGCTTGGGATTGGGATGAACTGTTCTGCTGCCAAGGCAGTTCCTGCTGCCATCAGACCTGCAACCGCAAACGTGAGCGATTTGAGCGCAAAGTGTTTCATGAGTTTTTCCTCCAGTTTGTGCTTTTGTGCATCTAGGTTATGAAACAGGGGTGAATCAGTGCGGGAACGGCCACAACCGCAGTTTTTCTTTAGTAATCTGCCACATCTTAGCCAGACCCAAAGGTTCGACGATCAAGAAGAAGATAATCAGACCGCCAAAAATCATCATTTCCAAGTTCGACAAGAACTGTGTACTCACAATGCCATGCAACAGTTGGCCCAACAGGTTCAACACGATTGGCAGCAACACAATAAATGCCGCACCCAAGAAAGAACCCAAAATCGAACCGACACCGCCGATGATAATCATGAACAGAATTTGGAAAGAACGGTGTAAGTCAAACGCTTGTGCATCCACTGTGCCCAGCAGGATGAAAGCATACAGTGCACCGGCAATCCCGAAGTAGAAAGAACTGATCGCAAAAGCCAACAGCTTGGTTTTCAGAATCGGAATCCCAATCACCTCAGCCGCCACATCCATATCGCGTACCGCCATCCATGCACGACCAGTCGAGCTACGCACCAGATTTTTTGCTGCCAAGGCCAATACCACTACCACCGCAAGAGTGAACAGGTATTTGCTCACTGGGGTATCCAAAGCAATCCCGAATACTTCTAAAGGTGGTGAAGAAATCACACCGGAAGCGGAATGGTTGGTAAACCAGCTGAATTTGGTTAACACCCATTCGACAAAGAATTGTGCGGCTAAGGTTGCAGCTGCGAGATAGAACCCTTTAATCCGCAGTGAAGGCAAACCGAACAAAATCCCCACCGCAGCGGCACACAGCCCCCCTAACACCAAGGCCAACAACAACGGCATACCGGGTACACGAACCAAGAAGTTGTAAGTGGCAAACGCGCCCACCGCCATAAAGGCCGCCGACCCCAGCGACAGCAAACCGGCATAACCCGTCAGGATGTTGAGACCCAATGCCGCCAAGGACAACACGAGGAAGGGAATTAAAATCCCCGACAACATGTATTCCGAAGCAAACATCGGTACTACAAAGGCAGCCAAGGCAAGCAGGGCAAAGATAAACATGCGATCTTGCTTAATCGGGAAGATCACCGAATCGTTTTGATAGCTGGTCTTAAACTGACCAGATTCGCGGTAAATCATGGGTAAATTCCTCAGTGCGTATCGTTAAACGGAGACAGTCAGCACACGCTAGACGCGCTCGATATGTCTTTCACCAAACAGCCCTTCTGGACGCACCATCAAGAACACCAGTGCCAACACATAAGCAAACCAGTTCTCGATACCGCCCGACAGATAAGGCCCCAGATACACCTCGGCCAATTTTTCACCTGCACCCACGATCAAACCACCGACAATCGCCCCAGGTACCGAAGTAAAGCCGCCCAAAATCAACACTGGCAACGCTTTCAACACCACCAAGGTCAGGGCAAATTGCACCCCTAAGCGCGAACCCCACAGCAAACCCGCGACCAAGGCAACAAAACCAGCCACCGCCCACACAATCGCCCAAATATGTTGCAGCGGAATCCCCACCGACAGCGCAGCTTGGTGGTCATCAGCCACCGCCCGTAAAGCGCGGCCCAGTTTGGTTTTCTGGAAGAACAAGGCCAACACTGCAACCAAGGTTCCCGAGATACCAGCAGCAAACAAGTCAAACGAGGAGATAAACACACCACCCACTTCAAACGGCTCGTCGGTAATCCCTAATTCCAAACCGTGAACTTCGGTGCCCCACACCATCTGTGCCAAGCCTTCGATAAAGAAGGACAAACCGATGGTTGCCATAAACAGCGAGATCGGGGGTTGGTTGACAAGACGCCGCAGCACAATCTTTTCAATCCCAATCCCCATTAACACCATCACACCGAGGGTGATAATGAGTGCGGCCCAAAATGGCAGGCCCATGTTTTGAAAGCCCACAAAGGTCAGCGCGGCAAACAACACCAACGCCCCCTGTGCAAAGTTAAACACGCCCGAGGCTTTGTAAATCAGCACAAAACCCAACGCCACCAACGAGTACATCACGCCGGCTAATAAGCCACCGACCAGTACCTCAAGAAAAAACTGAAATTCCATTTCGCTTTCCTTCCTTCTGTACCGACAATCAGTGCGATGTGCCGAGATAGGCAGCAATCACAGCAGGGTTTTGGCGAACTTCTTCTGGGATGCCGTCACCAATTTTTTTGCCGTAATCCAACACCACCACGCGGTCAGAAATATCCATCACCACGCCCATATCGTGCTCAATCAACACAATCGTGGTCCCAAATTCATCGTTCACATCGAGAATAAACCGGCACATATCCTGTTTTTCCTCAACGTTCATCCCTGCCATTGGCTCATCCAGCAATAACAGTGTCGGTTCTGCCGCTAATGCACGGCCAAGCTCAACCCGTTTTTGCAAACCATACGGCAGGCGTCCGACTGGGGTTTTACGAACGTGCTGGATTTCCAGAAAGTCGATGATTTCTTCGACGACTTTGCGATTCTTGATTTCTTCGCGCTGTGTGCGGCCCCAATACCATGCTTGTTGCAGGAAATTGGTGTGCATTTTCAAGTTGCGGCCGGTCATGATGTTGTCGAGCACACTCATGCCCTTGAACAACGCGATATTTTGGAAGGTACGCGCAATGCCTTGTTTCGCCGCCAGATGTGGTTCCATCTTGTCGCGGGTACGGCCTTTGTAGGTCACTTTGCCTTCTTGAGGGTGATAGACCCCATTGATAACGTTCAACATCGATGATTTACCCGCCCCGTTGGGGCCGATAATCGACAACACTTCATGTTCACGTACTTCTAAACTGATGTTGGTCAGCGCCTTGACCCCACCAAAAGACATCGAGATGTTTTCTGCTTTGAGAATCACATCACCGATCTTGCGATTTGGATTCATCTCGCCTCTCCCTTAAGCTGCAGATTGCGCAATGCGCGGATAGCGTTTTGCCTCGGCAATTTTGAGGTCTGCACGCACCATACCGACTCGACCATCTTCAAACTTCACCTGAGTTTCAATCAGGCAATGGTTGACGTCTGCATACAGAGCATCAATCAAGACACCATATTTATCCGCAATAAAACGCCGCCGCACTTTACGAGTCCGGGTCAGTTCACCATCATCCGCATCCAATTCTTTATGCAAAATCAGGAAGCGTTTGATTTGTGAATTACCCAAGCGAGGATCTGCTGCCAAATCGGCATTCACTTTTTCGACACATTCACGAATCAGCTCATACACCGCATCTTGTCCGGCTAAGTCGGTATAACCGGTGTAAGCCAAGCCGCGTTTTTCTGCCCAACTGCCCACCGCCGACAGGTCGATGTTGATAAAGGCACATGCGTGTTCACGTTTGTCACCAAACGCCACCACTTCTTTGATGTAGGGGAAGAATTTGAGTTTGTTTTCGATGTATTTCGGTGCAAACATCGAACCATCGATAAATTTACCCACGTCTTTGGCGCGGTCGATGATTTTCAGGTGTCCATCATCATCAAAGAACCCTGCATCACCCGTGAGCACCCAACCATCTGGGGTCATGGTTTCTGCTGTTGCATCAGGACGATTCCAATAGCTGTGGAATACCCCCGGCCCTTTAAAGATCACTTCGCCGTTGTCATCAATCTTGACTTCAACCCCCGGCACGGGTGTCCCCACGGTATCGGGTTTCACCTGACCGTTTGGCTGGACACACACCATCACATAGGCTTCGGTCGAACCATAGAGCTGTTTGATGTTGATGTTTAAAGCACGATAAAAGTCGAACAGTTCTGGGCCAATCGCTTCACCAGCGGTGTAAGCCAATTTAATCCGCGAAAAACCCAAGACATTTTTAATTGGGCCGTAGACCAAGAAATTACCGAGTTGATAGCCCAGCCAGTCCATAAATGGCACCGGCTGTTTATCCACAATTTTCACACCGACTTTTTTGGCGTGATCCATGAAATAGTTGAACATCCAGCGTTTAATTGGGCTGGCATCTTCCATCCGAATCGTCACTTGGGTGAGCAAGTTTTCATACACACGCGGCGGAGCAAAGTAGTAGGTTGGCCCAATCTCGCGCATGTCGGTCATCACGGTTTCAGACGACTCAGGGCAAGACACGCAGAAACCGGCCACCATCGACTGTGCATAAGAGAACAAGTTATCACCCACCCACGCCATCGGCAGATAGGCCAAGACTTCCTCTTGATCGGTCAGGCCTTCCATCTGCACGCTGTTACGAGCCGTGATAATCATGCTGTTGTAAGTATGGGCCACCCCTTTTGGGTTACCCGTGGTACCCGAGGTGTAGAGCATGATGGCGAGGTCTTCACCTTTACCACCATCAACTTGGCCTTGGAAAAACTCAGGATGTTCGTCGTGATAAATCCGACCCGAGCCCAAGACTTCGGCGCAAGCATGCAAGAAAGGTTGGTTGTAATGACGCATCCCGCGTGGATCGTCATACACCACATGTTCAAGATTTGGCAGGCGGTCGTGGATTTCTAACAGTTTATCAACCTGTTCTTGGTCTTCCACAACAGCCAATTTCACCCCAGCATCTTGCAACACAAAGACCATTTCTTCCGCTACCGAGTCTTGATACATCGGTAATGGAATTGCACCCAAACACTGCGCAGCGGCAATCGTCCAATATAGACGGGGGCGGTTGTCCCCAATAATTGCCACCCGATCACCGCGAACCAAACCTAGGGCAGCAAAACCGCAAGCCAACGCTTGCACCTCGGCGGCAATTTCGCGCCAAGTCCATGTTTGCCAAATCCCTAGGTCTTTCTCTCGCATCGCGGGACGATCACCGCGCACGCGGGCGTGTTCTTGCAACAGCTTGGGAAAGGTATCTGTGCTGTGCCGTGCTTGGGCTGCTGCACCGATGTTTTCCGGTTTCGCCATCGTTGTTGTCTCCATCCTCATTTGTCCTGTGATACCGATTTTTCGGTTACCGTCTCTTGCGGCTTTTTCTAACGTTGACGTTAACGTCAACTTGTTTTGACACAGTAAATCCGATTTATGCGCTCATGACAACTTATTTTTATGCTGCGCCGCAAAAAATCGTGGGTTCTCACTGGTCATAACGATAAAAACCTTGGCCCGATTTACGGCCCAAGTGCCCTGCTGCCACTTTCTGAACCAACAGCGGACAAGCGCGATACTTACTGTCACGGAATTCGTGATACAACACATCCATAATCGCCAAGCAGGTATCTAAACCAATCAAATCCGCCAACGCCAATGGGCCAATCGGATGGTTCATGCCGAGCTTCATCACCGTATCAATTGCCTCGGGCGTGGCAATGCCTTCATACAGGCAAAACACCGCCTCGTTAATCATCGGCATCAACACTCGGTTGGAAACAAAACCCGGCGCATCGTTAACCGATACAGGCGTTTTGCCCAAGCGTTCCGCCAACGCCACAGTGGCAGCGTGGGTAGCATCGTCGGTTTGTAAAGCACGAATAATTTCAACCAGTTGCATCACTGGCACCGGATTCATAAAGTGCATACCAATGGCGCGTTGCGGCTGGCTAACCTGTGCCGCTAAGACGGTGAGCGAGATGGAAGAAGTATTCGAGGCAATAATCGCCTCGGGCCGTACCAAAGCCGATAGCTGACGCAAAATATCAATCTTGATTTCCAGCCGTTCAGTGGCGGCTTCAATCGCAATGTCCACCGCCGCCAAATCAGCCATCTCATTGCTAAACACAATCCGACTTAACACGGCGTCTGGGTCGCTCAGCTGCCCTTTTTTCACCAAACGCGCCAAGCTATTGGCAATCGTCGCTTGCGCTTTTTCTAATGCCTTACTGCTGACATCGGTTAACACCACCGACAACCCCGCCATGGCACAGACTTGGGCAATCCCATTCCCCATCTGTCCAGCGCCCACTACACCGACACTTTGAATTTCCATCGCGTTAGCCCTTTTCAGTAAATTGTTTGACAAACCACAACTACGTTACTATCACGTTTACGTTAACGTCAACATGCAGCATCAAATCTGCCGATGTAAACAATGGTCTTACCACGCGATGTTTTTTGTCATTTCCTGCAATTTTCTCCCTCACCTTCGGGGTGATGAGTAAAATTAGCGACTTTTGCGACCTGCTATCATGATTCACGGTAAAGAAAAGACTTTCACCATCAGCGAGCTGGCGCGCGAGTTTGATGTCACCACCCGAACCATCCGCCACTATGAAGAACAAGGCCTGTTGGCACCAGAACGGCGCGGACAACATCGGATTTATTCTCGTCGCGACCGCATCCGCCTTTTGCTGACGCTGCGCGGCAAGCGGATTGGCCTTACATTACAAGAAATCCGTGAACTGTTTCATCTCTATGATGCTACTAATGATGAAGAGCCCCAGTTGCTTGAATTCATGCGAATTTTGTCGCAACGTGAACGCCTGTTGTTGCAACAAATTGAAGACATCAAACTGGTGACCAAGGAAATTCGCAACCTAAAAGCACAATGCGAACGCCTGCTCGAAAAGCGTTGTGGCGGGCCGGGGTCGTCTAGCGAAGACAGCGAACCAGAACCCGATTTAGGGCTTGACGAGCTGTAAACTGCGTTTTACCGTTGCGGAAACACAACAGACCGACAGCAGCGGTCTTTTTTTCATCAGCAACTTTACGTTAACGTAAACGAAAAGATACCTTACACAAAGACAAGGAAACATCATGAGCCAAGCAGATCCAATTGTGATTGTGAGTGCAGCGCGCACACCAATGGGCGGTTTTCAGGGCGATTTCAACAGCCTCACCGCCAGCCAACTCGGGGCAACCGCCATTGCTGCCGCCGTCGAGCGTGCCGGTATCAGCGGTGAGGATGTCCAAGAAGCGGTGATGGGATGTGTCTTGCCAGCCGGACAAGGCCAAGCCCCAGCACGGCAAGCAGTGTTAGGAGCCAAGCTACCGTTATCGGTCAACTGCACCACTATCAACAAAATGTGCGGTTCGGGGATGAAGGCCATCATGTTTGCCCACGACATGTTAGTCGCGGGTAGCAATCAAGTGATGATCGCTGGCGGCATGGAAAGCATGAGCCAAGCGCCCTATTTGTTGCCGAAGGCGCGTGGTGGTTTCCGTCTCGGTCACGGTGATATCAAAGACCATATGTTCTTAGATGGCCTAGAAGATGCCTACGACAAAGGCAAATTGATGGGTTGGTTTGCGGAAATTTGTGCAGAGAAATACGGCTTTAGCCGCGAAGCACAAGATGATTTTGCGGTACGTTCACTACAACGTGCCCAACATGCGATTCAAAGCGGCTTATTCAAAGCAGAAATCGCCCCCGTTACCGTCGCGGGTCGTAAAGGCGAGGTGTTGATCGAAAATGATGAACAACCACTCAAAGCCAATCTGGAAAAAATCCCTACCTTAAAACCGGCCTTCAAAAAAGACGGCACCGTCACCCCAGCCAACTCCAGCTCAATCTCTGACGGCGCAGCCGCCGTGGTGATGATGAAACTGAGCGAGGCAGAAAAACGCGGCCTGAAACCGATTGCAAAAATTGTCGGTCACAGCACTCATGCCCACGAACCAGCATGGTTCAGCACCGCGCCGGTCGATGCAATGCGTAAATTGCTCAATCAAATCGGCTGGACCACTGACGATGTCGATTTATACGAAATCAATGAAGCCTTTGCCGTGGTTACGATGGCAGCGATGCACGACTTAGCTTTGCCAGCAGACAAAGTGAATGTACGCGGTGGGGCATGTGCCCTCGGTCATCCGATTGGGGCCTCCGGTGCCCGCATTGTGGTGACATTGTTGGCGGCCTTGCAGCAAACCGGCGGCAAACGCGGCATCGCCAGTTTGTGCATCGGCGGTGGTGAAGCCACTGCACTGGCAGTCGAATTACTGTGATTGATGTTCCCACTGCCACCGCAGTGGGACTTACGTTTTTAACAGGAGGCAGACATGCTGCTGTCGAGTGAACATCGGATGTTGCAAGACACCTTGCGCGATTTTGCCGAGCAAGAACTCAAACCTCATGCCGCACAATGGGCACAAAACCACACATTCCCCGCCGAGGCTTTGCGTAAATTAGGCGAGTTGGGGTTATTCGGTATTACGGTACCGACAGAATGGGGCGGGGCCGGTTTGGACACCCTCGCGGCGGCAGTGGCGCTTGAGGAAATTGCCGCTGGAGATGGGTCGGTCTCAACCATTATTTCCGTAACCAACTCAGTCGGGTGTGGCCCGATTGAACGCTTTGGCAATGATTGGCAAAAAGAGCAATTCTTACGGCGCATGGCGAGTGGAGAATGGCTTGGCGCATTTTGTTTGACCGAGCCACATGTGGGTTCGGATGCCGGCGCCATTCGTACCCGCGCTGTACGTGAGGGGGATGAATATGTCTTGAACGGTGCCAAACAGTTTATTACATCGGGGAAAAACGCCGATGTTGCGATTGTGATTGCCGTCACCGACCCCACCGCCGGCAAAAAAGGGATTTCCGCCTTTATTGTCCCCACGTCGACCTCGGGCTACATCGTGGCCAAAGTCGAAGAAAAAATGGGACAAGCCGCCAGCGATACCTGCGCCATCATGTTCGACAATTGCCGTATTCCAGCCAGTCATCGACTGGGGCAAGAAGGTGAGGGCTATAAAATTGCGTTGGCTAACCTAGAGTCGGGACGCATTGGCATTGCCGCACAAGCCTTGGGTATGGCACGCGCGGCGTTGGAATGTGCCGTGGCGTATGCCAAAGAGCGCGAAAGCTTCGGCCAAGTGATTTTTGACCACCAAGCTGTCGGTTTCCGCCTCGCCGATGCCGCCACTCAACTAGAAGCCGCCCGCCAATTGGTATGGCATGCCGCCAGTTTGAAAGATGCAGGTTTACCGTGTTTGAAAGAGGCTTCGATGGCCAAGTTGTTTGCCTCGGAGATGGCTGAACGGGTGTGCTCTGCCGCGCTACAAACCCTTGGCGGCTATGGCTATCTGAGTGATTATCCGATCGAACGGATTGCACGCGATGTACGGGTCACCCAGATTTATGAAGGCACCAGCGACATCCAAAAATTGGTGATTGCTCGTGCCTTAGCCCAAGGCTAGGTTTGCTGCATCCGTTGAGCCCGTGCCATACGGCGGGCCTCTTGCTCCATTTCCATCAAAATGGTCTGCACATAGCGCAGGTGAGTATGACTCTCGGCCTGCGCTGTTTCGGGTTTACCGTCGATAATGGCGCGGAAAATCGCCGTATGTTGCGCCATAATTCGTTCGCGTGTGTCTCCGCGTAAATACAAGCCACCGATATTGGTAATCACATTGCGCTGTAACAAATCAAACAGCCCCTTCGTGGTATGAAATAACACCACGTTGTGGCTAGCCTCGGCAATGGTCAGGTGAAACTGGGCATCTGCCGCGCCTTCACGCGCCAAATCTTGACTGTGATAAGCGGTTTCCAACTCCTCAAACCGCTCGATCAATAATGCCTTATCGACCTGATTCGCCCGTAATGCGGCATAGTAGGCACTGGCCCCTTCAATCGCCAAACGATATTCCAACAAATCACTGTGCACATCGGGATGCCGCTCTAATAAAGCCAGTAATGGATCGGAAAAAGCATGGCCGATGGTGTTTGCCACATAAGTCCCGCCCCCTTGTCGACTTAACAACAAGCCACGAGCCACCAACTTTTGAATTGCCTCGCGTAACGAGGGCCGCGACACCCCAAAACGTGTGGCTAGTTCACGCTCCGGCGGTAATTTTTCGCCCGCCTTAAACCGCCCAGCCAAAATCATATTTTCTAGTTCTGTCATCACCTCGTCAGATAGGCGACGTGGTGTACGCATGGTTGTCATGCCCAGCTCCAAATTGGTCAGACCAAAAACAAGCCATCCAAGTGGCAAGGCGGTCTGACATACAGGTTATGAGAATCGCGGTGGATTCCAGTCAAAATTTAGCGAAATATCATAGCTAATCTACACAATTCTGACAGCAAAGCCAAACCGATTTTTTTACAAATGAAACAATGATTTAAATACAGTCAAGATAGCTTACCCTAACGTAAACAGCCGCAATGCTTCACTGCAACATGGATAAACATTGACAGCCAGTAAACGTTTCATATTCAATGCCACAGGCTGTTTTGTAAATTGGTCATACCAAAAAACAGTCTATCCCTCTCGGCAGAAACCCTGCCCCCCTTTTGATAAAAAGACACACTCCGAGGAGGAGAAACCCAAGATGAGCCTAGGACTACAAGCCCTATTGGCATTTTCGCCGATCTTACTGGCGGCGATTTTGTTGATCGGCCTGCATTGGCCAGCAAAACGCGCCATGCCTGCCGTGTTCATTCTCACCGCCGCCATTGCATTGTTTGGTTGGGAGATGTCGTTTAACCGCGTGTTGGCTTCCACACTGCAAGGCGCCGTGATTACGCTGTCGGTGTTGTGGATTATTTTTGGCGCAATTTTGCTACTGAACACCCTGAAACATTCAGGGGGGATTGCCGCCATTCGCCACGGTTTTACCCACATTAGCCCCGACCGCCGTATTCAGGCAGTTATTATCGCTTGGTTGTTTGGTTGCTTTATTGAAGGTGCCTCTGGTTTTGGTACCCCAGCCGCCATCGCCGCACCCCTGTTAGTGGCAATGGGATTCCCCGCACTGGCCGCTGTGATGCTGGGTATGATGGTGCAATCCACCCCAGTGTCGTTTGGTGCCGTCGGTACGCCAATCATCATCGGTTTGAACAAAGGGTTAGACAGCGCCAGCATCACCGAACGCTTAGTCGCAAATGGTTCTGATTGGTCGCATTATCTGCAGCTGATCACCAGCGAAGTGGCGATTTTGCATGCCTTAACGGGTTTTATCATGCCAGTGCTAATGGTGATGATGATGACCCGTTACTTCGGTAAAAACCGCTCTTGGAAAGAGGGTTTGGAAGCGGTGCCGTTTGCTTTATTTGCTGGCTTGGCTTTCACCATTCCTTATGCTTTAACTGGCTTATTGTTAGGACCAGAATTTCCTTCTTTACTCGGCGCTTTAATTGGTTTGGCCATCGTGGTACCGGCTGCAAAAGTCGGTTTCTTGGTACCAAAGAAAAGCTGGGATTTTGCACCAGCCAAAGAATGGCCTAGCGAATGGATGGGTTCGATTGAAATTAAGCTGGATGGCTTGAACGAACGCGCCCCATTGGCTATCTGGAAAGCATGGTTGCCTTACATTTTGGTCGCGGGTTTATTGGTGTTGTCGCGCGTTAGCCCAGACTTGAAAGCGTTCTTGACCGGCTTGGCTTGGAAAACGGGTGATATCTTGGGTGAGAAGGGCATTACTGAAAGCGTGGCCCCGCTGTATCTGCCCGGGGGGATCTTGGTTTTTGTGGTATTGCTGACGTTCTTTATCCACAACATGCGTGTCTCGGAACTGAAAGCCGCCATCGGTGAATCAAGCAAAGTATTGTTTGGTGCTGGTTTTGTGCTGATGTTTACCGTCCCAATGGTGCGGATTTTGATTAACTCTGGCGTCAATGGTGCAGAGTTAGACAGTATGCCAATTGCCATGGCCAGTTTTGTGGCACAAACCTTTGGCGATGTTTACCCATTCTTTGCTGCGACAGTTGGCGCAATGGGGGCGTTTATTGCAGGCTCCAACACCGTGAGTAATATGATGTTGGCACAGTATCAGTTTGGCGTTGCCGAATCACTCGGCATCACCAGCGCCTTGATTGTAGCGATGCAAGCCGTTGGTGCTGCAGCTGGCAATATGATCGCCATTCACAACGTGGTAGCAGCATCGGCAACCGTCGGGCTGTTGGGCCGCGAAGGGGTGACCCTGCGTCGTACCTTAGTGCCAACACTTTACTACCTGACAGTGGTTGGCATTTTAGGCACGATAGCCATTTATGGTTTGGGCATGACCGACCCGTTATTGAAATAATCACACCGGCTACCGCTTCCCAGCGGTAGCCCATCGCCGAGACAGTGTGGCACGTACCGCACCGCCACGAGGAGACACCGATGACTTCACCGACTCGCCCACAAACGGTTTACCTATTTGGCACCTGTATTGTGGATTTATTCTTTCCTACAGCCGGCATCAGCGCCATCAAACTGTTAGAACGGGAAGGAATTCGTGTGCGTTATCCACAAGAGCAATCCTGTTGTGGACAACCGGCCTATTCCTCGGGCTATCTGGCCGAAGCGCGCACTGTCGCCGCCGCGCAAATCGCGGTGTTCCCGGGTGATGAACCGATTGTGGTGTTATCGGGTTCATGTGCTGGGATGATGAAACACCACTACCCGAGCCTATTCGATGGCTTACCACAACAAACCCAAGCACGGGCTTTTGCTGCCCGTATCTATGAATTGACCGAGTTTCTCACCAAGGTTTTAGACATCAAGCTGTGCGATCTTGGCCAGCCGGTGGAGATTGCTTTGCATACCTCTTGTGCGGCGCGGCGCGAAATGGGCGTGCGCGACACTTCATTAGCCCTACTCAATCAACTGGACAAGGTGGTGTTGAAACAACACGACCACGAGGCGGAGTGTTGTGGGTTTGGTGGCACGTTCTCTGTGCGCCATCCGCATATTTCGGCGGCGATGGTGGAGGATAAGACCAGCGCGTTGAAAGCCTGTGGTGTGCAACAGGTGGTGAGTGCGGATTGTGCGTGTTTGTTGAATATCAATGGAGCACTGGAAAAACAGGGTGCGTCCTTGCGCGGACAACACATTGCCGATTTCCTGTGGCAACGTACCCAACACGTGGAGGCCAAACAATGAGCCACAGCCATCCTCTGCACGATTTCCGTGCCGCCAGCAGCCACGCCGCGCAAGACCCAAATCAACGACACAACACCCGCGCGGCTATGGATTTTTTGATGCAGCGTCGCGCTGCGCAATTTCCCGATGCAGATGAATTAAGTCGGTTGCGCGATTTGGGACAAAAAATCCGCCAACGCGCCTTATCACAGCTGCCAGCGTTATTAGAAACCTTAGAAGCACGTTGCAACGCCAATGGTATTCAAGTGCATTGGGCAGACACCCCTGCCGAAGCTTGCGACATCATCGCTAAGCTGATGCAGCAGGCCAACAGCCAAGAAATTATTAAAGGCAAATCGATGGTGAGTGAGGAAATTGAACTCAATCACTACCTCGAAGCACAAGGTATGACGGCATTGGAAAGTGATATGGGGGAATTTATTGTGCAACTGGCACATGAAAAACCCTCGCATATCATCATGCCAGCAATTCACAAAACCAAAGTCGATATTGCCCATTTATTCCACGATGAACTGCCCCGCACACCGTATACCGAGGATGTAGACGAGCTGATTCAAATTGGCCGCCATGCCCTGCGACAGCGTTTTTTTACCGCCAAAGTCGGGTTGTCTGGTGTCAATGTCGCGGTGGCAGAAACAGGCACCTTGGTATTGGTGGAAAATGAAGGCAATGGCCGCCTCACCACCAGCGCACCTGAGATGCACATTGCCATCACTGGCATTGAAAAAGTGGTCGAAAAACTCAGCGATGTGCCGCCGATTTTAAGCTTGCTGACACGTTCGGCGACTGGCCAGCCGATTACCACTTATGTCAACATGATTTCTAGCCCACGCAAAGCGGGTGAGAAAGACGGCCCACAACAGGTGCATTTGGTGCTGTTGGATAATGGCCGCAGCCAAGCCTATGCCGATTTGCAACTGCGCGAAACACTGCAATGTATTCGCTGTGGCGCGTGCATGAACCATTGCCCTGTTTATACCCGCATTGGTGGCCATGCCTATGGCACAACCTATCCCGGGCCGATTGGCAAAATTATCTCGCCACATCTGTTAGGGCTAGATGACACCAAAGACTTACCGAGTGCTTCGACCCTATGTGGCGCCTGTAGCGAAGTCTGTCCTGTGCGGATTCCCATTCCAGAGCTGTTATTACGTCTACGCCAAGAATCAGTTACCCCCGAAAACGAACCTAATCACCCTCACACAGTACGCGGACAAGGTGCGAAATACCGCGCCACCGAAAAATGGCTGTGGCGCAGTTGGGCACGTATCTATAGCAAACCCGCGTTGTACCGCGCCAGCCGTTTTGCCGCCACCCGTTTACGCGGTCTGCTACCACACGATGTCGGTGCATGGACAATCGCCCGTGCAAAACCACAACCCGCAGCAAAATCATTACACGAGTTGGTTGCGGAATATCAAGCCACACAGGGGAATCAGCCATGACCGCGAAAACCCGTATTTTATCTCGTCTGCGTGCCGCGCCTTCTCAACAAAAAGCTGCGCCGAGTGCAGAGGATTACGCCGTCGCGCAACAACCGTGGCGCTTTGACAGCACCGAACGCACCAGCCGATTTAAAGACCTATTGACTGCCGTACAAACTGAGATTCATGACTGTACTAGCGAGACTTGGCCGCAAACACTGGCAGAACTGGCGGCACAAAAAGGGTGGCGGAATCTGTTGTTACCGGAAAACTCGCCGCTCAACAACGCGATTGAACAGACATGGCAAAACAGTGTCAGCGCCCTACCACCGCTGCAACACTACGATCAAGCCATTGAAGCATGGCGTGAGGCCCTATTTTTTGATACCGATGCAGCCATCACCGGCTGTCATGCTGCCATTGCTGCCACGGGCTCGATTGTTTTATGGCCCAGCCCCAGCGAACCACGCTTAATGAGCTTAGTCCCACCGACCCATATTGTGGTGGTGAAACAGAGTCAGTTGGCGGATAACCTGCTTGATCTAATGCAACAACAGCAATGGCAACAGGGGATGCCCACCAATCTCGTGTTGGTATCTGGCCCCTCTAAAACATCGGACATTCAGCGCGTCACGGCCTATGGTGCACATGGCCCCAAAGCCCTGATTGTGTTGTTCCTCACTGATTGCTAAGGCTGTTGCCATGACCCAACAAGCTCCCGACCATTTAGACCGTCGTTATCAACGCTTTTACCAGCTGTTATGCGAATTTCTGCCCAGTGAGCGTTTAATCACCCATCCCTTATTGACCTATGCCTATGGCACAGATGCCAGCTTTTATCGCCTCACCCCAAAAATCGTGGTGCGCGTTGAAAGTGAACAGGAAGTGGTTAAGCTATTACAACACGCACGCCGTGAAGGGATCCCAGTGACCTTCCGTGCAGCAGGGACATCGCTATCTGGTCAGGCCATCAGCGACTCGGTGTTAATCCTTTTGGGCGATCAATGGCGGGGGCACGATATTCTCGATGATGGACAACGGATTCGTCTGCAACCGGGAGTGATTGGGCAATGGGCTAACGATTGGTTAAAACCCTATCAACGTAAAATCGGCCCTGATCCTGCGTCGATCAATGCCGCCAAAATTGGGGGGATTGTTGCCAATAACTCCAGCGGTATGTGCTGCGGCACGGCACAAAACACCTATCACACCCTCGATTCGATGCGATTGGTGTTGGCGGATGGTACGGTGTTGGACACAGCCGACCCCATCTCGGTCGATGCTTTCCGTCACAGCCACGCCGCATTGTTACAACAGCTCAGTGAATTGGCCCACCACGCCAAACATCACCCCACGCTTGCTGACAAAATTCGCCATAAATACCGCCTGAAAAACACCACCGGCTATGCGCTCAATAGCCTGATTGATTTTGATGATCCCATCGATATTTTGATGCACCTGATGGTGGGCTCGGAAGGCACACTGGGCTTTATTTCTGAAGTGGTCTATCGCACAGTCGAAGACCCTCCCTATAAAGCCTCGGCATTGGTGGTATTTGCTCATGCAAAAACCTGCTGCCAAGCGGTCGCCGCGCTGAAAAGTGCACCGGTCAGTGCAGTGGAATTGATTGATGGTCGTGGCATCGCCTCAGTTCGCAATAAACCCGGGTTACCCGCCTTTATCCAAGATCTTGATTTGCAAGCCTGTGCGCTGTTAATCGAGAGCCGAGCTAATAGCAGTGAACAATTGCAACAGCAGCTGGCCGAGATTCACGACACTTTACAACCCTTCCCAATGATAGAGCGCACCCCTTTCACCACAGTTGAGGCGGAATATGCCGCTTATTGGGCGGTGCGTAAGGGCTTATTCCCAGCAGTCGGGGCGGTGCGTGAAACCGGCACCACGGTGATTATTGAAGATGTCGCCTTCCCCGTGCCCGACTTGGCCGCCGGTGTTGAAAAGCTGCAAGCCTTGTTTGAGCAATTTGGCTATCACGAAGCGTTGATCTTTGGTCATGCCCTAGAAGGTAATTTGCATTTTGTGTTTACCCAACGCTTCGACGAACCGCAGGAAGTGGCGCGCTATGATGCGTTTATGGATGCAGTGGCGCAGTTGGTGGCGGTGGAATATGGCGGATCGTTAAAAGCCGAACACGGCACTGGCCGCAATATGGCCCCCTACATTGAATTAGAGTGGGGCAGCGAGGGTTATGCCTTGATGGTGGCAATCAAACGCGCCTTTGATCCGTATGGCGTGCTGAATCCCGATGTGATGATTAGCAGTGATGCCGCTATCCATTTAAAAAACCTCAAAGCACTGCCGGCTGCCCACGAGATTGTGGACAAGTGTATCGAATGTGGTTTTTGTGAACCGGCTTGTCCCGCACGTGAACTGACCCTAAGCCCACGACAACGGATCACAGTTTGGCGTGAAATGCAGGCCCTACGCGCCAGTGGCGAACAACCCGAGCGGTTGGCACTGTTAGAGCGTGACTATCCGTATATGGGTATCGACACCTGTGCCGCCACGGGTTTATGTCAACAAAACTGTCCAGTTGGCATCAACACCGGTGATTTCATTCGTGCCCTGCGTGCTGAAGATGCCCCCGCCCAACACGAACAAGCGCGTTATTTGGCAGAGCATTTTTCTGGTGTCACTCAGGCTGCGCGCACCGGTTTAAAAGTGGCTCATGTGGCTAAAGTGGTGTTAGGGGATCGCCTGTTACAGCAGCTCAGCAAACAAGCGCGCCAATTTGTCCCTGCCCTCCCACAGTGGAACAGCGCCTTACCCACTGCCGCAGCGCGGCCACCACGACCGCAACATCATGCAGCACGCAAAGTGGTGTATTTTGCCAGCTGTGTTAGCCGCACCATGGGCCCAGCCAGCAACGACAGCGACTCACGCTCATTGATGCAAGTGACGGTGGCCGTGTTAGAACGGGCCGGTTATGAAGTGATCTTCCCTGCGGCGCTGGATGAACAATGCTGCGGACAACCTTTTGAATCCAAGGGCCATTTCTCGTTAGCAGAACAAAAACGGCAGCAAGTGTTTGATGCCCTAGCACAAGCCAGCCAACACGGCCAATATCCTATTTATGTGGATACCAGCCCCTGTGCCTTGCGTTTATTAAGCGCCAGCGACCGCCAGCAGCTAAACATTTTCGATTCGATTCCCTTCCTCACCGAGCATGTGCTACCGCATTTAACGGTGAAACCAGTTAATGAATCGATTGCCGTGCATCTCACCTGCTCGAGTCGCAAAATGGGTGTGGATCAGCATTTGCTGCGCTTGGTCAAAGCCTGCGCCCAACGGGTTACTGTCCCTGAGTTTATCGGGTGTTGTGGTTTTGCTGGTGACAAAGGCTTTAGCACGCCGGAACTCAACGACCACGCCTTACGCGACTTATCACACCAAGTCAGTCATTGTGATAGCGGTGTTTCCAGCAGCCGTACCTGTGAAATCGGCCTGTCTTCACATAGCGGCTTGCACTATCGACATGCGGTGTATCTACTCGACCGCGCTAGCCAGTCATAATGCCAGCGGCGGAGTGTTTGCTCCGCCGCCGCTTTGCTAGCTCAATGCCAAATTTGCTCTGGCTTAAACTTCCCCAATCACCCCACCATCTTCACGACGAATCACCACCGTTGCTGCACGAGGCCGACCGCCTTGAGCACCATCAGGCCAACTTGAAATGGCTTTGGGTGCAGCCGGATCGCTACGCTCACTCGCTGGCTCCCCCGGATGTTGGATGTTGACAAACATGGTTTTCAAGTCAGGGGTAAAGGCCAAACCGGTCACTTCACAACCATTAGGCCCAGTCAAGAAGCGGCGTGTTTCACCCGTTTCTGGAATGGTAGCCAGCATTTGGTTATTACCCATGCCGGTATAGTCTTTTTGGTTTAAGGTACTGGTGGACACATCGGTTTGAATCCACAAAATACCATTGCGACTGAACACTAAACCATCAGGGCTACCATACATATCGCCTTTGATATTGCCCTTTTTGTCGCCGTCGCGCTCGGGATGACCAGCAAGGGCATAAATATCCCACTTAAACTGGGTGGCAGTGGGTTGGTTACCTGCCTCGTGCCAACGAATGATATGACCAAAGACATTCTTCGCCCGTGGGTTAGCCGCATCCGTCGCTGGTTTGCCATCGGTCCCCCGTTCGCTGTTGTTGGTCAGCGTACAGTACACCTCCCCTGCTTTATGTGGATGAACAGCAATCCATTCAGGCCGGTCCATCTTAGTTGCACCAACACGGTCGGCTGCCAAACGGGTTTTAATCACTACCTCGCCTTGATCAGCAAAGCCATTGGCAGCAGTCAGGCCATTTTTACCGTGAGTCAGTTCTAACCATTGTCCCGAACCATCGGCATCAAAACGTGCCACATATAAGGTGCCATGCTCTAACAAATCGCGATTGGCCTTGCGGTCGTAACGATTGAACTTGTCGCGGCTAACAAATTTGTAAATGTATTCAAACCGTTGATCATCACCCATATACACCACAGCACGCCCATCTTCGGCAATCGTCACCGTCGCGCCTTCGTGTTTGATCCGCCCTAACGCAGTACGTTTGATTGGCTTCGCCTTAGGATCAAAGGGATCAATCTCTACCACCCAACCAAAGCGATGCGGTTCATTTGGATTGATTTGGCGATCAAAACGGAAATCGACTTCAGCCCAACGATAGCCAGCATCAGTCGCTTTAATCCCGTAGCGTTTATCGTCCTCGCTCAGCTGTCCATTATTAGCAAAATAATCGCTCCAGTTTTCCTCACAGGTGAGATAAGTCCCCCACGGGGTGGGCCCACTGGCGCAGTTATTAAAGGTGCCCAACACTTCGACCCCGCGTGGATCTGCTGCGGTTTTCATCAAAGCATGACCGCGAGCAGGCCCGCCGATCTGAATGGGGGTCAGAGCATGGATGCGGCGGGCAAATTGAGAGGGGCGCACCACTTGCCAACCTTTTTGTCCACCCAAGTCTTGCACCTCAATGACAGAGACGCCCACTGCATGCTGTGCTTTACGCACTTTTTCTGCATTCCACGTCTTCATGCCATCGCTGTGCAATAGGCCATCATCGGTGTATTCATGGTTGATCGCCAACAAACCTTGTTTGGAATGGGCCGAACCAAAGGGCAGTGGAAAATAGGCCATGCCATCATGGTGCATCCCCGCTTGGACGGCTTGTTCTTCGGCGCTATTGCTGGCATCAGCTTTGAAAGCAGGCATCTTGCCTTTGACACCAATTGGATCACCCCACGCATACAACACCTCGGCGCGGTAGCCTTTTGGTACCACCACGGTATCGCTGGTAGATAAGGGAACGGCCTCAAAGCCAAGCGAAACAGGGGCAGGTGTGGCAGCTTGGGCAATGGCACTGAAGCTAGAAGACAACAGCCCAGCCGCAGATAAGGCTGCTCCGCCTTTTAATAATTGGCGGCGCCCCAGTTGGGTTTCTAAAACATCACTGAAAATCGGATTGCTGCTGGTATTAAGAACGCTATCGTCGGTTTTAAGCAGGGGCTTACCCATGGCTCGCTCCATTAGGCAAAAAGTTGGAAAAGTGCGCCTAAGTTACGAGAAGCGTGTGAAAAAACGATGACAGCCAAGGAGAAAGCAGCTTATTCGCTACCAACAGCAGTCAGGCAAAGGACAATACAATTAGGGCAGACGCACAGTCTGCCCACTAGAGAGAATACATCGCAATCAAGCTGCTTGACGGGCTAACGCGGGATGTCGTGGGTGGTGGCTGCTGGAGGGGGTAGAGGAAGCAGCAGCGGTGGTATCGGTCAGAAAAGCGAGTAAAGCAGCCTCGGCAATTTGTGCGCGGCTACAGCCACGGTCTTCCGCTAAACGTGCCAAACGATGTTCGATCTCGGCCGACAAACGCAATGAAATCACAGACATGGCAAGCTCCTTGTTCAGTGTTGCAATCGAGATGGAGGCAATGTTGCTGTGCCATAACCACAGACGGTGCCTCATCTTTAATTAAGCATAAACCATGCCGAAAAAAAAGAGGCCCGAAAAATCGGGCCAGAAGGAGCGCTGCAAGAGAAGATTGCGCGAGCGATTGCGTGTCAGAACAACATCAGCAATTAAAAGCGGTGCACATATTTAAACCAGACTTTATTACCAGCAAAACGGTTTTCCACCGCTGTTTCATGCTGCCATTTAAAAATGAACTGATCGCCAGATTTGCCGGTGTATTGAATATGCGGGCCAAAGGCAAACACCTGACCTCGGTTACCGTCGGTGCCAACTTTGCGACCATTTAACTCATCATCGGTGGTTTGCTTCAGATAATAGCCGCCCAAACCATAGGCCCATTCCCCTTGGCGATAGCCAAGCAAATAGTCCATGTGGAACTCATCACCCGATTGATAATTGGTGCTGTTGTTTTTGGTTTTGATGTTGTACATGAGCTTCGCCGATGCCTCAAAACCATTGTTTGCCAAATAAGTCACCGCCAAAATCGGCTCAAAACTGTAGTAATTGGCGCCAATACTGCGGCGTGGGTCTTGGCTATCCCATGCCCCAGTGGGCAAATTGATATCCACACCAGCTGCCACATGCCAGTTTGGGCTATGCCATGACAATACAAACGGATTTACCGTCACATCACCCAAGCCAACACGCGATTTGCTGCCACCTAAGCGCGGTAAATCAAGATCTTGGTACACCACCGGCAAAATGGCGTGCATTGCCCAGTTCGCACCGAGGATTTTTACATCGGTGACATGCACCAAACGCAGGGCATCAAAGAAAGCTTTAACAGTGGCTTTTTCTGTGCCACCTTTGCCATTTGGCAATTTCACCGTATTGCCATTGCCATCTTTCAACGTACCGGAGTAATAGCCCATGTAGTTGATAAAGTAGGTGCCAGGGGGTGGCAATGCACCAGACAAGAACGTTTCCGCACCATTTGGGTACTGGTCACCGCCTTCTTTGGCCTGAGCTTGTAACGCAACGGCGGCCAGCGCCACGGCGATACAGTAATGGGTTTTATTGCGCAGCATCTTAGGTGTTTTCCTCTATTTTTAGATTTTTCTGTGTCATGTCACCGCAAGCAGCGGTGCATTCACAGTGTGGCAACAACAGGCGAGTTATTGATGTTGACTGTTGTTGCCCTGTTGCTTCTCCTAGCAGCACCGCAGGGATCGCTAACGTCCCAAATCTTTTGCCGACACCCCACCAATCCCAAAATGCTCTTTTGGCATTTCATGGATGATGATCCGCACTTGTTCGGGTTTGACATCAACCGATTCTGAAATAGCACGGGTCATTTCGGCAATCAGCTTACGCTTTTGCTCCACTGTCCGGCCCTCTAATAAATGCACTTCTGCGATAGGCATATCTCTGTCCTTTTATTCCACAAAGCGAATGGAGGTACTGCCCAAGTTTTGCACACGCAAGGTCACATGATCCCCCGGTGCCACCGCCACTGCTTCGGTAATGCCACCCGACAACACCACCGTCCCCGCTGGCAATTCCTCACCACGTGCACCCAGATGGTTTGCCAACATCGCCACCGCAGCTGCAGGATGGTTCAACACCGCTGCACCTGCACCCAAAGCCACCGGTTGGCCATTTTTCTCTAACACCACGCCCAAGGTGCGTAGATCTAACCCTTCAACCGAGGTCATGCTGCCACCCAACACAAAACGGGCCGACGAACAGTTATCCGCAATCACACTTTTTAGATCAAACTTAAAATCGCGATAACGGCTGTCGATCACCTCAATCGCTGGCATCACAAAATCGGTCGCCGCCAAAACGCTACCAATATGGCAACCTGGGCCTTTTAATGGCTTTTTCAAAACAAAAGCAATTTCTGGTTCAACTTTAGGGTGAATCAGCTCGGAGACTTTCGCCTCACCGCCATCCACCACCGAGAAATAATCGACCAAGAAACCAAAGCATGGACTATCCACGCTCATCTGCTTCATTTTGGCGTAGGACGTCAAACCCGCCTTATAACCGACAATCCGCGCACCGCGTGCTAATTTACGGCGGCGAATTTCATCCTGAATCGCATACGCATCTTCCCAGTCCATCTCGGGATGATCGTCCGTGATTTTTAGGGTGTCTTGTGCATTCAGCTCACAATTTTCTAAGTATTCTGCTAAACGCAAAATGGTTGCACGTTCTAATTTCATGTCAGTAATCCCCGTTCCCGCGCCATCGTGATAGCGGTATCCTCAATCATGTCTTCCTGCCCACCCACCATGCCACGGCGACCCAGTTCTACCAAAATATCGCGCGCTGGCACGCCATATTTCACCGAAGCGCGTTTTGCAAACAGCAGGAACGAACCATACACACCGGCATAACCCAAGGTCAGCGCATCACGGTCAATCCGAATCGGGAAGTCCATCATCGGCACGACTAAATCTTCAGCAACGTCGGTGATTTTTGCCACATCGACACCGGTTTCAATGCCCATCAAACTACAGACGGCAATAAACACTTCCATCGGGGTATTCCCCGCCCCTGCGCCCAAACCCGCTGCCGCCGCATCAATCCGGTTAGCACCGACTTCAATCGCTGCAATTGAGTTTGCCACGCCCATCGCCAAATTGTGGTGGCCGTGGAAGCCCAATTCAGTTTCTGGTTTTAACGCTTCACGCACTGCACCCAAACGCGCTTTGACACCTTCGGGCAATAGATGACCCGCAGAGTCGGTGATATAGATACAGTTCGCGCCATACCCTTCCATCAGCTTGGCTTGTTTCACCAAACCCTCGGGGCTATTCATGTGCGACATCATCAAAAAACCGACGGTGTCCATCTCTAACTTACGCGCCATGGTGATGTGTTGTTCTGACACATCGGCTTCGGTGCAATGGGTGGCGACACGGATGGTGTGGACGCCCAAATCACGCGCCATTTTCAGATGATCAACCGTACCAATGCCGGGCAATAACAAGGCCGATACTTTGGCTTGTTGCATCAAAGGAATCACGGTCGAAAGGTATTCTTCATCGGTATGCGCGGGGAAACCGTAGTTGACGGAGGAACCGCCCAAGCCATCGCCGTGGGTCACTTCAATCAAGGGCACGCCGGCTTGATCGAGGCCACAAGCAATGGTCTTCATCTGTTCCAAGGTCATTTGATGACGTTTCGGGTGCATACCATCGCGCAAGGTCATGTCGTGAACGGTAATTTTGCTTCCTGCCAGACTCATTTTGTGCTCCTTGATTTAATGTGAACCACAACCCGCCAGACGCGGCTCGCCACTGACGGTGGCAGGGCTTAATGTCAGACGACCGGCAAGGATTTCTTCCGCAAACATTTCAGCCGTGCGCGCCGCAGCAGCGGTCATAATGTCGAGGTTGCCAGCATAGGTTGGCAAAAAGTCGCCCAAGCCTTCGACTTCGAGGAATACCGACACCCGATTGCCATCGAACACCGGACCATTTACCAAACGGTAACCCGGTACATATTTTTGGACTTCGCCAATCATGGCGTGAATCGAGGCAGTAATAGCTTCGCGATTGGGTTCACCTTCCACCAAGCAATGCACTGTGTCGCGCATAATGAGTGGTGGTTCGGCGGGATTGATGATAATGATGGCCTTACCCTTTTTCGCCCCACCGACTTTTTCTACCGCACCGGCGGTGGTACGGGTGAATTCATCAATGTTTTTACGGGTACCCGGGCCAGCAGATTTTGAAGACACTGTCGCCACAATCTCACCGTAATTCACCGGCTGTACCCGCGAAATCGCCGCCACCATTGGGATGGTCGCTTGACCCCCACAGGTCACCATATTGACGTTCATTTCACGCTTGCCAACGTGTTCCAACAGATTCACCGGCGGCACGCAATAGGGACCAATGGCGGCAGGCGTTAAATCGACCATCAACACGCCCAACTCATTTAATTTGCGCGAATTTTCTGCGTGCACATAAGCACTGGTGGCATCAAAAGCGATTTGGACTTCATCTGCCAACACATGGGGCAACAAACCATCCACGCCCTCGGCAGTGACTTTCAACCCCAATTCAGCCGCCCGTTTCAGGCCTTCCGATTCTGGGTCAATCCCCACCATCCACAGCGGTTCAAGCACAGGACTGCGCTTTAATTTATACAGCAAGTCGGTACCGATATTGCCGGGGCCGATCAGCGCGCATTTGATTTTTTTGGTCATGGTGTGTTCCTTGAAGAAATGAGGTTCAACACATCGAGGACAGAATGCCGCCCTCGACGCGCAAGGCGGCACCGTTGGTGGCAGCGGCACGTGGGCTACACACATAGGTCACCAGTGCCGCCACTTCTGTTGGATCAATAAAACGCTTTAAAAGTGAGGTGGGGCGCGCCTCGGCAAAGAACCGGCGTTCGGTTTCTGCCAGATCAAGCCCTTGTTCAGCGGCCAATTTGGCAAAAAACTCACTCACCCCTTCAGTACGGGTCGGCCCCGGCAGGACGGCATTGACAGTGACGCCGGTGCCGGCGGCAGACTGTGCTAAACCGCGAGAAATCGACAGTTCTGCCGCCTTGCTCATCCCGTAGTGCACCATCTCGGTCGGTGGATTAACCCCCGATTCACTGGAGATAAAGACAATTCGTCCCCAGTTGGCCGACTTCATCAGCGGCAAATAGTGACGCGATAACCGGACACCACTCATTACATTGGTATCAAAGAAGCGTTGCCACTCATGGTCAGAAATAGCTTCAAAAGGAACGGGGTCAAAGATGCCAAGGTTGTTGACCAAAATATCCAGTTGGGGATAGGCATCAATCACCGCTTGGCAACCCGCTGCCGTTGCCAAATCTGCTGCCACGCCGCCCACCTTGGCGGTCGGCAGTTGCGCCAGCAACCGCGCTTGCGCCGCTGCCACACCGGCAGCTGAACGACCATTCAACACCACCGCCACCCCTTCACGGGCGAGCTCAGAGGCAATCGCAAAGCCAATGCCGGCAGTTGATCCGGTAATAAGGGCGGTTTTACCTGCAAGCAACAAATCCATGATCGGCGGTGCCTTATACGAAACGAACAGAGCAACCACCGATGCCACCGATGGTAACGCGCAAGTTGTCGCCTTTTTGAATCGGCACCATGGCCCCCATTGCGCCAGACAACACAATGTCACCCGCTTTCAATGGAATACCAAGACGGCCCAAGGTGTTCGCCAGCCAGACCATGGCATTGACGGGATGACCTAAGGTTGCGGCACCGGCACCGGTAACAACAATTTCACCGTTTTTCTCTAACACCATGCCACACAAGGCCAAATCGACTTTGCTGATATCCACCAGCTGATCGCCCAACACAAACACCCCACACGAGGCATTGTCGGCAACGGTATCTTGGATTTTGATTTTCCAGTCTTGAATGCGCGAATCGACAATTTCAAAACAAGCCATCACCCCTTCGGTGGCTGCCAACACATCCACAGCGGTCACCCCCGGGCCTTGCAAATCTTTTTTCAGCAAAAAGGCAATTTCGCCTTCGGCCTTTGGCTGAATCAGGCGATCAAACGGAATCGCCTCGCCTTCGTTGTACAACATGCCATCCAGCAGATAGCCAAAGTCGGGCTGGTGCACCCCCAACAAATTCATCACCGCTTGGCTGGTCACGCCAATTTTTTTCCCGACCACACGCTCACCTTTTTCAATCCGGCGTGCAATCATGCGTTGTTGAATGTGGTAAGCATCTTCGATAGAAATATCGAGGCCACGCGAGGTCAGTGGGGTGATCGTGCGGCATTCGGTTAACGCGCTATACAACTCATCGCCCAACTCGTTGATCTTGGCTTGTTCCATCTCAAAGGTATCCTTAGGTTGCAGTGGGCATTACAGCTTGATGCAGACGTTTTTCAGCTCGGTGTAGAACTCCAGCGAATGCACACCGCCTTCACGCCCGATGCCCGATTGTTTCGAGCCACCAAACGGGGTACGTAAATCACGCAGGAACCAGCTGTTTACCCACACCAACCCCACTTCTAATTGCGCGGCGATCCGATGGGCGCGGTTAATGTTTTGCGTGTAGACCGAAGCTGCCAAACCATAGTGGGTGTGATTGGCACGGCGGATGACTTCTTCTTCGCTATCGAACGGCATCACTGTGGTGCAAGGGCCAAAAATTTCTTCCCGCACCACCGTAGCGTTGTCGTCTAGGCCAGTCCAAATCGTCGGTTGCACCCATGCCCCTTGCGCCAGCTCAGCCGGCATTTCGGGGATGCCGCCACCGGTGATGACTGTTGCGCCTTCTTCCACGGCTTTTTTGTAGTAGGACAAGACTTTGTTGCGGTGTTCTTGGCTGACCAGCGGGCCCATATTGGTCTGGCTATCGCTAGGCACACCCAATTTCAGTTTTTCTGCACCGGCTTTAAGACGCGTTACAAAGGCATCAAAAATCGAGCGTTCGACATACACCCGTTCGGTGCCCAAACATACTTGGCCACAGTTGGCAAAACATGAACGCAATGTGGCTTCAATCGCCACCTCCATATCGCAATCAGCAAACACAATCGCTGGGTTTTTACCGCCCATTTCTAACGACACCGGCCGTGCGCCCTCGGCAGCGGCTTTCATAATTGCTGCGCCAGTGCGCGTTTCACCGGTAAAGGTGATGGCATTCACCCCTTGATGGGTGGTGAGGAATTCACCGGCCGACTGTGGGCCAAAACCATGCACAACGTTATAAACCCCTTTTGGCACACCGCAGGCATTCATCACCTCGCCGAGCAGGGTGGCGGTTTGTGGCGTTTCTTCAGAAGGTTTCACCACCACGGTATTACCGCAGGCCAAGGCTGGGCCGACTTTCCATGTCATCAACAACAACGGTAAATTCCACGGACACACCACACCCACCACACCCACCGGACGGCGTACCGCGTAGTTAATCGCGCCCTTGCCATCTGGGGTGGCCATTTCAAAAAATTCGGTCGGCGCGTTTTTAATTACGTCAGCAAAAATTTTGAAATTGGCAGCACCGCGTGGGATATCGATATGCGAGGCCAAGCTTTTTGGCTTGCCAGTGTCGGCACATTCGGCCTCTAAAAACTCATCAAAGCGGCGGGTAATCTCATCCGCCACTTTGTTTAAAATCTCAGTACGTTCTTGTACCGTCATCTTGCCCCAAGGGCCTTCTAATGCAGCACGTGCAGCAGCCACCGCCGCATTGACTTCGCTTTGACCAGCTTCATGCACCATGCCAATCAAGCTGTTATCAACTGGGGTGCGTTTTTCAAACTGTTTTGAGGTGGCGACAAACTCGCCGTTAATAAAATTCAGGATGTCTTTCATGGTGCACAGTGTCCTTATTCAAACGTAGAGAAAAGCGCATTAGGGTGAACTTAAGCCAAGCCAATCGCCGCCAGACCGGCGCGGGCACATTCTTCATCCTCAGCCTCTGACGCACCGGACACCCCGATGCCGCCAATCCAATCTTGCCCAACAGTGATCGGGAGTCCGCCGCCAAAGACCACCAAACGGGGCTGTGATGAGAAACCCAGCTTCATGCCATCATCGTGGCCGATATGTTTCATCCAATCTTTGGTTGGAAAACCGAAACTGGCTGCGGTGTAGGCTTTGTCGATGGCGATATCAACCGAATGTAAAAAGGCACCGGGCATCCGCAAGAAGCTCATCAGATTGCCGCTGCGATCAACAACGGCGACGTTGATACGCCACTGGCGGGCTTCGGCATACAACACCGCCGCACGGGCGGCGGTGGCCGCCGCCTCCCATGTGATACCGGGCAAGAGGGTGGCGGCTTGCATTTAGCTCACCACGCTCAGGAAGGCGTCGTTCAGCTGACGGTCGTGATAGAACACGCCACGGCCCACTTCTTCCCAGCTCCAAGTAATCGGGTGCATGTCGGGATAGTGTTGATAGCCGCCACAGAAGGTTTCCAGACGGTTGCCGGAAGGATCGAAGAAATAAATCGTGGTGCCTTGGGTGATGCCGTGGCGAGTTGGGCCAATGTCAATCGATACCCGATGGCGGCTCATGATGTCGGCTGCGCGCAACACTTGTTCCCAGCTTTCCATCAGGAAAGAGACATGGTGCAATTTGCCATCTTCAGGATGACGCACCATCGCCAAATCGTGGGCCTTAGCACTACAGGTAATCCAGGTTGCCAAGTCGGTTTCACCGTCTTCCAGCTTGACGCGCTCGACCAACGAGAAACCCAACACTTCGGTAAACAGTTTCAGGTTGCCATCGATATCGCCACCGTAGATCAGCGCATGGTCCATGCGAACTGGACGAATCCCCGGGCCATCGATCACATCTACGTCTGGGTCGTAATACCCCATGCCGTTACCGACGTCGGTTTTTTCGGCATACAGTTCAATGGTGTGGCCAGTGGGCAACACAAAACGCACACGCTCACCGGTTTCTAACAACTCACCAGCGGGCATACGCTCGGTTTTTACACCATAGGCCTGCAATTTTTGTTCGAAGTCATCTAAGGTTGCTTTGTCCAGCACCTTAAAGCCAAAGAAATCGAGCCCTGCACGATCGGTTTCGCGCAAGATAATGCTGTTGTGGTCGCGTTCTTGACGGGTTTTGAAGTACACGCGGCCTTGGCTGTCACGGCCAGTTTCCACTAAGCCCATCACTTCGGTGTAGAACTTCACCGATTCTTCCATATCCAACACGCGCAGTTGTGCATGTCCTGGACGCAATACGCCGGTCATCGCCATGATGTTTTCTCCTTGTTTAGCTTCTTCTCTATTTCAGCCGTGATTGGCCATTGCTTCGACTCGCTGTTATGCCAATGGCTTGCGGACATAACAGACATTTTTTTTCATCGAACCCAAAACCTGGACTTCCAAATCTGAGCTTGGCCGAATGCGACACGCCAACACGCGCCCAGCCGCTTCATCTTCTTTGCTGATGTGATCGCGGTTCATCACCTTTGCTTGGTATTCACCCGACAACACCGCCACCTTGCACACCCCACACCCGCCTTGGCGGCAACCGACAGGAATCCCCTTACGACCGAGGTTTTCCATCCCAGCTAACACCGTCTGGTCGGAACGGCAGCGATAGCGTTCTCCGGTATCAGTAATCAGCACATTAAAGGTTGGCGTTGCCATGCTGTTCTCCCGTGAAACATTACGATACAACTTGTTTTTCTCGATGTAAACATTTTTTCTCGAGATTTTTTTGTGCTGCAAAAAACCCTGTTCAGCGTAAAATCTCGAGTATTCGTTTTTTGCAGAAAACTCTAACTCTTTATGTCTCAAGACTCTTTACACGCAGCGGCTATCGAACCCAACAGCCCAAAAACCTTGGCTGAGAATGCCTATCTTCAGCTGCGCCACGACATCGTGACAGGCAAACACCGCCCGGGCAGCAAGCTGCGCGTTGAACACCTGAAAAAGCAATATCAAGTCGGTGCCGGCACGTTGCGCGAGGCGCTATTATTGCTGGTCACCGATGCCCTTGTTACTGTCCAAGGCCAACGCGGTTTTCGAGTGGCGCCGATTTCACTGGACGATTTTCAGGACATCACCCGCGTGCGGACGGTGCTCGAAGCCGAGGCATTGGCCCAATCTATCGCGCATGGCGATGAAGTCTGGGAGAGCAATGCCGTTGCTGCGTTTCACCGCCTAACGCGAGTGGAGGAAAGATTGCACCAAGGCGATGTTGGCTTTGATGAATGGGAAGCCCGTAACCGCGCTTTTCATTCCAGCCTGCTCGCCGCGTGCCCCTCGCGTTGGACGCTGCATTTCCTGTCTATCCTGTATCAACAATCCGAGCGTTATCGCCGTTTGGTATTAGGCAACCCCACCGTGCCGCGTGATGTCCACGCTGAACACCGTGCTTTGCTCGAAGCCACCCTACAACGTGATGCCAAAACTGCCTGCCGGCTGTTAATTCACCACATCGAAAAAACCCTCGAAGTGGTGCGGCGGCTACCTGCTGACAGCTTTGGCGAATAGCCCACGCTCACTACACATTGCGGAATAAAGGACTCCGCACCTGTTGTGCATCTGCAGCACTAAAAAACTTCTCGGTGTAAATATCACGCTCAAACAACCGGCCCTGCATCAATGTGGCAATCGATGCTTCGATCATGGCCGGTGGCCCACATAAATAGGCTTTCACGCCACGAAAATCGCCAGCAAAGTGTTCTCGAGCAGCTTCATGGGCATGACCACGGAAACCTGCCCACGCGGAGTCTTCCGGTTCAGCCGATAACGCTGGCAGATAGGTAAAGTGGCTGTGTTGTGCGGCCAACTCGGTAAACAAATCGTGGTAGTACAGCTCAGATAATTGCCGCGCCCCTTGCACCAAGGTAATTGGCAACTGACAGCCTTCGGCCAGTAAATCGAGAATCATCGATTTTGGGCTAGATAATCCCGACCCACCGGCGATAAACAACAGCGGCTGTTGCGCTGATTTACGGACAAAAAAGCGTCCGTATGGCCCAGACAAGGCCAGACGGTCACCTTCTTTGAGATTCTCATGTAGCCATGTCGTGGCTTGTCCACCGGGGACATGACGGATATTCAGTTCTAATTCAGCGTCTTGTGGTGCATTTGCCAGCGAAAAGGCACGGGCTTGTTCCACCCCAGGCACTTGCAAATTGACATATTGCCCTGCCTGAAAAGCAAGCTGTTCGCCTGCGGGAAGCTGGAGAAAAATACCTTTGATGGTGGGTGTCAGGTCAACAATGCGGCTAACCGTTGCCACATGGTCGGTGACGGGATGGTTGGCAGCATCGGGCTCTTCTTCAATTTCGGCTTCAATCACCACATCCGATTGCAAGGTGGCACAACACGCCAAGCATTTCCCTTCGTCGCGTTCGAAATCCATCAGCGCAAACGGGCTGGCTTCGCCGTGTTCAATCTCACCATCGTTGACTTGGATTTTGCAGGTGGCACACAAGCCATGACAGCAAGCATGTGGCAGCCAAATGCCTTTCCGTAAACAGGCATCTAAAATGGTTTGGCCCTCTTCGACATCAATCGTCTCGCCGAGGGGTTCAATCGTCAGTTGGTAGCTCATGGCCAAAAATTCCGAGACAAAGACAGCCAGCACCCCCACCAAGGGCAGTGGTGCTGGCCGTGGGGGTTAGCTACAAGAACCGCGAATGCCGGTTAAACCGGGGGTGCGGAAGCGAATCACGTCTTTATGCCCCAAGCCATTGTCAGCCAACGATTTGTCAAAATCGGGTTGGAAAGTCTGACCTGATTTAAACCATTGCGCCTGTTGCCAATCGATATTGGCAAAGTCAGGGTGATAGCCAAAGGCCCCGGGCAACACATGGCTCACCACATCACCAAAGCGCATCGCTGGTGGAAATGGGAACGCAAAGGGAGCACAGAACAACAGGTGATCTTCCCAACCGATATACAACAGTTGGTTGCCATGAAATTTATCCGCGCCATCTTTTGGCTGCCCTTGATAGTCTTTCATCGGAGGGGGGTTACGCAGATCTGCGGTTGTCGTCATGATGTGGTTTCCCTTCACACGTTCTGGGTGGCCATGCCGCGCCACTGTTCGAAGTTTTTCTGATCTTCCGACCCTTCAAAGCTGAGGTTATCGGCGCCAAATTGGATGTGATACCACTGCAACACAGCGGCCAAGGGG
>Ga0208788_1000108_pt1 | contig 42260 bp, 36 predicted proteins | sample Wag4_2014_7_11_3_FD_187363 | JGI IMG/M metagenome (GOLD analysis project Ga0208788, IMG submission 187363) | Fresh water mixed with fracking chemicals microbial communities from Ohio, USA - Utica-2 Time Series FC 2014_7_11 (SPAdes) (version 2) ... | reverse complement strand
GAGTTAGAACTCCGCGTGGCTAAGACAAAACATGCAGAGCGGGTTCGCATTGCACTCTCGGGCATTCAATCTGCCATCGCACTAGTTGATTCCGTCGAACAGGGCTTAGATGTTGTTAACGCCTATGCCGCTGAGCACCTAGAGATTCATACTAAAAACTCATCGGCCGATGCCGGCAAAATTCGTAACGCTGGTGCCGTATTTATTGGTCGGTTCTCGCCAGTTTCACTCGGTGACTATTCAGCTGGTTCTAACCACGTATTGCCAACCGGTGGATGCGCATGCCATAGCAGTGGACTCTCAGTGCAAACATTCCTACGTGGATTGCACTTCATCGAATATGACCAGAAGGCATTTACCGAAATTGCGCCAACAGTTATCACACTTGCGGAAGCTGAAGATTTGCCAGCTCACGGTGAAGCGATGAGTGCTCGAATGGAAAATTTATGACACAGTCGAATATGACGAGCCAGAATTGGCCATCATGGTTGCCACTGCGAGGAAATTTACGAGAACTTTCACCGTACGGTGCACCACAACTTCCAGCCGATGCAGTCATGAACACCAACGAAAATCCTTATGCGCCCTCACCAGCACTGGCGCAAGCGATAGCTGCGAAAATTGCACTCGTTGCCAGCCACCTCAATCGATATCCAGATCGTGACGCGGTCGCACTACGCAGCAAATTGGCAGATTTTGTCAATGAACTATCTGCCACAACTATGAAATCCGAAAATATCTGGGTCGCAAATGGAAGTAACGAGATTATTCAATCGCTCTTTCTTGCCTTTGGGGGAGGCTCAGCTATCGGCTTCACTCCTTCTTATTCCATGCATCCGCTCATCGCTCGCGTATGTCAGGTTGCGTGGACAAATGGATCTCGCCGCCCCGACTATTCACTCGATGTCGATAGTGCGATTGCGCAGATTCAAAGTTCCAAGCCATCACTTACATTTATAACGACCCCCAATAATCCAACTGGCTCCGCAATTACCCTGGCCGAAATTGAGAAGTTGGCCATAAATACCCCAGGGCTACTGGTGGTTGATGAGGCGTATGCCGAGTTCTCAGATGAGACTTCTGCAATCACTTTGATTGAGAAGTATCCGCACATTGTTGTGATCCGCACAATGAGTAAGGCATTTGCATTCGCTGGTGCGCGTGTGGGATATCTGGTTGCACATCCATCTGTCATCGATGCCATGTTCCTTGTTCGCCTGCCGTATCACCTCAGTTCTCTCACTCAAGCAGCTGGCGAAGTCGCTATCGATTTCAGGGCGGAATTACTTGGCACGGTGGCTCAGCTCCGTGCTTCCCGCATTCAGATGGTGCAAGAGTTGGAAGATTTAGGGCTCACTGTTCTTCCAAGTAGTGCCAATTTTCTTCTTTTCACCGGATTTGAACAGTCAGCTGCTGATCTCTGGCAGGCGCTCCTTGATCGGGGGGTTTTGATTCGAGATGTGGGATTATTGGGTCACTTGAGAGTCACCATTGGCAGTGAAGCCGAGAATAAAAGATTTATTGATTCGCTATCGCAATGTCTAGGAGTAGAAATATGAGAACAGCTCGCGTTGAACGCACAACCAAGGAATCTAGCGTTCTTGTTGAAATCAACCTCGATGGCTCTGGCGAAATCTCGGTCGATACCGGCGTCCCATTCTTTGACCACATGCTTTCGCAACTAGGAAAACACTCAGGATTTAATCTCACAGTCAAGACAACCGGTGATGTAGATGTCGATTCACACCACACAGTTGAAGATACCTCTCTTGCATTCGGTCAGGCACTTCGCGAAGCGCTAGGGGATAAAGCTGGAATTCGTCGCTTCGGTGATGCCATGGTTCCGCTAGATGAAGTACTTGTGCAGGCGGCGGTTGATTTATCTGGCCGTCCGTACTTGGTACATCGCCAACCTGAAATTGTTGAACTTATCGGCACCTTTGATACGACTCTCGGTAAGCACATCTGGGAGTCCATCGTGGCAGAGGCGCGAATCGCGCTGCACGTTCGAGTACTTGAAGGTCGCAACGCTCACCACGTATTTGAAGCGCAATTTAAAGCGGTAGCTCGCGCGCTACGTGATGCGGTTGCACTCGATTCACGAGTATCAGGAATACCTTCAACAAAGGGCTCACTCTAAATACGTGATTGCAATTCTTGATTACGGATCTGGAAATCTCCGATCGGCTCAACGCGCCTTTGAAACATCAGGCAAAGAGGTAGTAATTACCTCTGATTACGATCTTGCCCTCAACGCCGAAGGACTTGTTGTTCCAGGTGTTGGAGCATTTGCAGCGTGCATGCAGGGGCTTATCAAAGTGCGTGGAGATCAGTTAGTGCGTGAACGAGTCGCTGCCAAGCGCCCCACGCTAGGTATCTGTGTTGGGATGCAAATTCTTTTTGCTCGCGGAATTGAGCATGGTGACCATGCTGGTGTTGGAATGTGGGATGCAACAGTAGAAAAAATTGATGCTCCGATTTTGCCCCACATGGGATGGAATACCGTTCGCGCGGCGGCAGGTAGCGCGCTCTTTGCTGGCATTGAAGATCAATCTTTCTACTTTGTTCATTCTTATGCGGCAAAGAAAGCAGTCGGTGCCATGTCATCTGTTGCTCATCACAGCGAAGATTTCATCGCTGCGGTCGAAGATGGTGCACTGACCGCTACTCAGTTTCACCCCGAAAAGTCATCCGATGCCGGATTACATTTGATTAAGAATTGGACGCAGACGCTATGACTCAATCGAATTATTTGGAGCTACTTCCAGCTGTAGATGTTAAAGATGCTCGAGCCGTCAGGCTTGTACAAGGTGAGCTCAGCGCTGAAACCGCATACGGCAATCCGCTGGAAGTCGCCCTTGAATTTCAAGCGGCCGGCGCCGAATGGCTTCACTTAGTCGACCTCGATGCAGCTTTTGGACGGGGAGAGAACAGCGCGCTCTTAGCCGAGGTTGTAGGCAAACTTGATATCAAGGTCGAGCTTTCCGGTGGAATCCGTGACGATGAATCACTCGCTAGAGCGCTTGCAACTGGCTGTACTCGCGTCAATCTCGGAACTGCGGCGCTAGAAAATCCTGAGTGGACCGCGCGGATAATTTCTGAAAACGGCGATCGTATTGCAGTGGGCCTTGATGTTCGGGGACATGTACTGGCAGCACGAGGGTGGACCAAAGAAGGTGGAGACCTTTTTGAAACCATTGAGCGACTGGAACGTGACGGATGTGCGCGTTATGTCGTTACTGATGTAACCAAAGATGGAACACTTCAAGGACCGAATATCAATTTACTCAAAGAGGTATGTGCAGTCACCAAGAAGCCGGTAGTCGCATCGGGTGGAATATCTTCGCTTGCCGATATTGCCGCGCTATCGGCGTTACATGCAATAGGTGTAGAAGGCGCGATAGTTGGTAAAGCTTTATATGCAGGTGCCTTCACGCTCCAGCAAGCGATTGCCCAGACTCAAGCATGAGCCTTTCAGTTCGAATAATTCCCTGCCTTGATGTCACCGACGGTCGAGTTGTAAAGGGCGTTAACTTCACCGATCTCGTTGATGCTGGTGATCCGGTCGAAATGGCTGCTTTGTATAACAAGGAAGGCGCTGACGAACTTACCTTTCTGGATATCTCTGCCAGTGTTGCGGGACGCGAGACAACACTTGATGTTGTGCGTCGTACTGCAGAACAAGTTTTTATTCCGCTCACTGTTGGTGGTGGCATTCGTACCGTAGAAGATGTAGATCGGCTCTTACGTGCAGGGGCAGATAAAGTCAGTATTAATACTGCAGCAATCGCCAGACCAGAACTGATTGCTGAAATTGCTGATCGGTTTGGTTCTCAAGTTTTAGTAATCTCTATTGATGCACGTCGGGCGCGAACTGAATCTGGCTTTGAAGTAACAACTCACGGTGGACGCCAGAGCGCCGGTATTGATGCGCTGGCCTGGGTTGAAAAAGCATGTGCGCTTGGCGTTGGCGAAATCCTGCTCAACTCAATGGATGCAGATGGAACCCGGGCTGGCTATGACATCGGAATGATTAAAGCGGTTCGAGAAGTGGCAAAAGTTCCGCTGATTGCTAGTGGCGGGGCAGGGGCGCTGGAAGATTTCAGCGCGGCTCTCGATGCCGGCGCCGATGCCTTACTCGCGGCCAGCGTCTTTCACTTTGGCGTACATCGGATAGGGGATGTGAAGAAATATCTCGCTGCCCACAATTATTCCGTGCGCAACGCCGCGACTGCGTAAGGCAGAATACGCATATGAGCGCTGACCTTTCACCTGAAATTCTTGCGCTCCTAAAAGACCCAACCACCCTTATTCCAGCGATCGCGCAAGATGTAAATACTCGCGAAGTTCTGATGCTTGCCTACATGAACGCCGAATCGCTGGCGAAAACACTTTCGACGGGCCGTGCAACTTATTTTTCACGCAGTCGCAATGAACTCTGGGTTAAAGGTGAAACATCAGGTCATTTCCAGAATGTGCACTCGATTGCACTTGATTGCGATGGAGATGCGCTCCTGATTAGCGTGGACCAAGTTGGAGCTGCATGTCATACCGGAGATCGCACCTGTTTCCACCAGAGTATCGGCGCCTCCTCATGAAGCTAGAAGAGTTTCGCGAACATGCAAAGAACCACAATGTCATCCCCGTGTATCGAAAACTCCTTGCTGATGGTGAGACCCCACTCAATATTTATAAGAAGTTGGCGCAAAATAAACCCGGCACCTTCCTATTGGAATCTGCCGAACATGGGGGAGTCTGGTCGCGTTATTCATTTATTGGAGTGACAAGTCAGACCACTTTGACTGAAAAAGGCGGCCAAGCACAGTGGATTGGTAAACCTCCAGTCGGAGTTCCAACTGGAGTCGATCCGCTTACCGCTTTGCGTGAAAGCGTTGCGCATTTAAAGTCGCCAAAGATTGATGGCCTACCAACACTTACTGGCGGACTCGTTGGATATATGGGCTACGACGCAGTTCGCAGGCTGGAAAAATTACCTGAGACTGCCGCACGAGATATCGCCTTACCGGAAATTTCATTTATGCTCACAAGTGACCTTGTGGTCATGGACCACTCGGACGGCACGATTATTTTGATCGCAAATGCAATTAATTGGGATGGTTCGGGCGAACGAGTAGATGATTCTTACTTAGATGCAGTATCTCGTTTAGATCGCATGCAGTCGCAGTTGCTCAAACCAATCGCTGGTGATGTTTCAGAGCTGCCATCTCGCGAGAAACCACACTTTGAACGGAATATGAGCGAAGCAGAATTCAAGAGCAAGGTAGAGATTGCAAAGGAAGAAATTCGGGCAGGAGAAGCATTTCAAATCGTACTTTCGCAGAGATTCTCCATGCCAACTTCTGCTGACGCCTTAGATATTTACCGCATGCTTCGCTTGCACAACCCAAGCCCTTATATGTATCTCTTCAGATTTGAAGAAGGCTATGACGTAGTTGGCTCGAGTCCAGAGGCGCTGGTAAAAGTTACCGATACCCAAGTGATGGTCCATCCCATCGCTGGCACACGTAAGCGCTCTGCTTCAGTAGAAGAAGATCTTCGCCTAGGAGAAGAGTTGCTAGCTGACCCGAAAGAGCGCGCGGAGCATTTGATGCTGGTAGATCTTGGGCGCAATGACTTGGGCCGAGTCTGTCGACCAGGATCAGTTGAAGTAATCGACTTTATGCATATCGAACGATATTCGCATGTTATGCATATCGTCTCTACCGTTGTCGGCGAACTCGCTAGCGATAAATCTCCCATTGATGCACTCTTCGCCGTATTTCCAGCCGGAACGCTATCCGGTGCACCAAAACCGCGAGCAATGGAGATTATTGAATCGCTCGAACCGACCCGACGCGCACTCTACGGAGGAGCAATCGGCTACTTTGATTTCACCGGAAATATTGATACCTGCATCGCCATCCGCACCGCGCTAGTGCACAACGGTATGGCGTACGTGCAAGCAGGAGCAGGCATTGTTGCTGATTCTGATCCTGCTGCTGAAAATGATGAAACCCTTAATAAAGCAGCAGCGGTCTTAGGCGCAATTGCAGCCGCAAATGAGATGAAGAGATAAGAATGACAAAGATTCTGATCTCACTCCTATGTGTTGCCGGGCTAACAATCTTGCTTAGTCGCAAATTTAGTATTTCATCTCGTTACGAACGAGCCCCACGCACTCTTACGCAGTGGAGTTCACTCGATAAAGGAATTGATCCAACAACAGAGGAATCATCGGGAGAAGACCCAACAAAGGAAGAATCATGAGTGTGCTTGCCTCCATTGTTGAGGGTGTTCGCGAAGATTTAGCAGCGCGTCGACTTCCGCTCTCACAGATTCATGAAGCGATGGAGAAAGCTGCACCACCTCTCGATGCGTACAGCTTTCTTTCGCAATCAGAAATGAATGTAATCGCAGAAGTAAAGCGCTCTTCTCCAAGTAAAGGAGAACTCGCTGCAATCACCGACCCTGCTGCTTTGGCGATGCAGTATCAAGAGGCTGGCGCATCCGCAGTAAGCGTCCTTACCGAACGTCGTAGATTCGGCGGTTCACTTGCAGATCTTGATGCAGTGCGAAATCGCGTCACTATCCCGGTACTTCGTAAAGACTTCATGGTCGATGAATATCAGTTCCTGGAAGCGCGTGCGCACGGAGCCGATATCGTCCTGCTCATCGTGGCAGCTCTCTCTCGCTCACAGTTGAAGGATTTTTACGAACTTTCTTGCGAGCTCTCCATGGCATCGTTGATTGAAGTTCACACCGCGCAAGAACTGGAGAGTGCGATGGAGATTTCACCCCGAATGATTGGCATCAACTCCCGGAATCTAAAAACACTCGATGTAGATACGAAGGCTTTTGCAGATCTCATTCCACAAATTCCTGCTGAGATTATTCGAGTGGCTGAGTCTGGAATCGCCACCCGCAGCGATGTTCAGGGCGCACAGGCTGCTGGCGCCTCTGTGATTTTGGTCGGTGAAACCCTCGTTAAGTCTGGGGATCCGATTTCCGCCATGCAGGAATTGCTAGGTCGCCGGTAGTCTTGGGGGCATGACGACAACGCAGGAGAGCGCAATCCAGGCAGCAGCAATAGCTGAGATTGCCGGACATTTTGGTCCCTACGGCGGTCGCTTTGTACCGGAAGCGCTGATTGGCGCACTTGAAGAGTTAGATGCGGCAAGACTTTTTGCTCAGACTGATCCAACTTTTATTGCAGAACTCGCGGAGTTACATCGCACCTACACCGGGAGACCAAGCATCATTACAGAGGCGAAGAGATTTTCTGAGCAAGCAGGTGGAGCGCGCATACTTCTCAAACGAGAAGATCTCAATCACACCGGAAGTCATAAAATTAATAACGTTTTAGGTCAAGCACTTCTCACAAAGCGCATGGGCAAGAAGCGCATTATTGCTGAAACAGGTGCCGGTCAGCATGGAGTTGCCTCGGCAACGGCCGCTGCACTCATGGGCCTTGAATGTGTTGTCTATATGGGCGAAGAAGATACGCGACGTCAATCACTCAATGTTGCGCGAATGAAATTACTTGGTGCACAAGTTGTACCAGTGACATCGGGTTCACGAACTCTCAAAGATGCCATCAATGAAGCGATGCGCGATTGGGTTACAAACGTTGAAACGACTCACTACATGTTGGGTACTGTTGCCGGACCGCATCCATTTCCTTCCATGGTTCGTGATTTCCACAAAATTATTGGCGAAGAATCCCGTGAGCAAGTCTTGGCGCTCACCGGACGTTTACCTGACGTTGTTATGGCGTGCGTAGGTGGCGGCTCTAATGCAATTGGAATTTTCCATCGCTTTATCTCAGATGAATCCGTCCGACTCATCGGGTTAGAAGCGGCTGGCGATGGCGTAGAAACTGGTCGACATGCAGCCACTATTACCGGTGGATCACCAGGAGTCCTTCACGGAAATCGCACCTACGTTTTGCAAGATGCCAATGGGCAGACAATCGAATCTCACTCAATCTCTGCCGGCCTTGACTATCCAGGTGTTGGACCAGAGCACGCATTTCTTCATGACATTGGAAGAGCTGAATACCGCGCGATCACAGATGCGCAAGCGATGGAAGCTTTCTCAATTTTGTCGAGAACCGAAGGAATCATTCCTGCGATTGAAACTGCACATGCGCTAGCCGGTGCGATGCAGGTAGGTAAAGAACTTGGACCAGATGCAATCATTCTTATTAATCTCTCAGGTCGTGGAGATAAAGATGTCCAGACTGCGGCGCAGTACTTTGGAATCCCGCTCTAAATGAGTACACCGCTGGAAAACCTTTTCACTACTGTTCGCGGCGAAAATCGCGCAGCTTTGATTGCTTACATTCCGGCCGGATTTCCTACGCAAGAGGGATGTAAGAAAGTAATTCAGGCTTTTGTCGATGGCGGTGTCGATGCAATCGAAATCGGATTCCCGTATAGCGACCCAGTAATGGATGGACCGACTATTCAAGCTGCCGCCGATCAGGCGTTATCTCAGGGCACGGGTGCGAAAGAAGTTTTTGAGGCGCTTAAGTACGCCACTGATTTAGGTGTACCGGCAGTTGTCATGACGTATTGGAATCCGATTGAAAAGTACGGAGTAGAAAAGTTCGCTCAGGCAATCACAGATAATGGTGGATCTGGCGTCATTACCCCCGATCTGACAATTGAAGAATCAGCTGCGTGGGCATCGGCTGTGGAGCAGAGTGAAATCAACTCAATTTACGTGGTTGCACCAAGTACAAATGATGCCCGGCTGGAGCGAGTAACAAGTCATTGCAGTGGATTCGTCTATGCGGCATCGCTGATGGGTGTGACCGGAACCCGAACCAGTGTTTCATCCGGCGCCCCAGATCTCGTGGCACGAATTCGAAAGAGCACCGATACTGCAGTGGCAGTTGGACTTGGAGTTTCCACGCGCGAACAAGCTAAAGGTGTGGCTGCATATGCCGATGGCGTGATTGTGGGATCTGCATTTATCAATAAGTTACTTGAATCCCCAGATGAAGAAAGTGGATTGGCTCAGGTTCGCCAACTCGCCCAGGAACTTTCGCAAGGAGTGCGTGAAGGACGATGAAAGAAGTACAACTCTGGTTCGGTCTACTAGCGCGACTAGTTTTAGGAGGAGTTCTTCTTCTTGCGGGATACCTCAAATTTGATGAGCTAGATAAGTCGCAGATGGCAGTACGCGCTTATGAAATGTTGCCGGTCCCACTTGCAAATTTCATCGGGATCGTTCTCCCATTCTTTGAAATTGGCATGGGTCTTCTTCTTATCCTCGGGGCGGGCATTCGCTATTCGGCTGCCTTGGGCGCATTACTCATGGCGGTCTTTGTCATCGGAATCTCGCAAGCGTGGGCACGTGGCCTCTCCATTGATTGCGGGTGCTTCGGCGGAGGTGGCCAAGTTGAGCCTGGAACTGCTAATTACCTCACACCGCTTCTGCGTGACATAGGTTTATTGGCCCTTGGAATTTATCTTTTTCGCTTCCCACAAAGTAAATTTGCGCTTGATAAAAAGCCTCAGTCAGCAGATATAGAAAAAGGGATATGAAATGAGCTCGAAGCCAAAGCCTGGAAAAGATAACTTCACCCGCAACCTTGTTATTGGTGTCGTCGTCGGTGTCGTTCTAATTATGCTCGTGCCAACACTTATCTCGAACCGGACTGATACATCAGCGAAGATTCCGGCTAGCGTCTCAGCAGAACGTGGATACGGAATTGTCTTTAATGGCGAACTCACTGGCGTTCCGGTACTCAATATCTATGAAGACTTCCAGTGCCCGGCTTGCGGACAATTTGAAATCGCTCAAGGCGATTATCTCGAATCACTAATCGAAGAGAAGAAAGCAACCGTTGTCTTTCACACCCTTTCATTTCTCGGCACTGAATCAGTTCTCGCGGCAAATGCCGCCGCCTGTTCAGCTGACGAGGGTAAATTCTTAGCCCTTCATAAAATGCTTTATCAAACACAACCACGAGAGAACTCTGGTGCGTGGACAAATGAATCTCTGGTTGCAGCTGGAGAATCGGTCGGCATTACAAGTGAGAGCTACAAAAAATGTGTAAACAATGGTGAGTACGCTGGTTGGGTCAATAACGTGGCCGCTGCTGCAGCGCAAGAAGATGTGAACTCCACACCAACAATTTTCATCAACGGCAAAGAACTCAAGCGCGGAAATGAGTACTACGATCGCGCACTCTTTAAAGCCGCAGTAGAGCGCGGATAATTTTTGCGTCACTCAATTCCTACGCCAACTCTTTCGGCGTTTGAAATTGGGCCGCTCACAATTCATTTCTACGCTCTCTGTATTATCGCTGGGGTTGCAATTGCAATCTGGCTAGGCAATCGCAGATTTATTGCATCATTCCCACAAGGTGGGGGAGTCGTTGCAGATGTTGCGATTGTGGCTATTCCGGCCGGTGTTATTGGTGGACGTCTCTATCACGTAGCGACTTCGCCAACAGATTATTTTGGCGAAGAGGGTCGAGCCATCGATGCTCTCAAAATTTGGAATGGTGGGCTGGGAATTTGGGGTGCGATCGCACTCGGTACCCTGGCTGCATTTCTGACCTACCAAAGAATTAGGCGCACTCAAGACCTGCCACCGTTTCGCTACTTTGCCGATGCACTTGCCCCAGGGATAGCACTTGCGCAAGTAATCGGTCGTTGGGGAAATTGGTTTAACGCAGAACTCTATGGCCGCCCGCTTGATGCACCGTGGGCCTTGGCAATTCCAGAACAGTTTCGTGAAGACGGATACTTAAATTACGAAACGTTTCATCCAACATTTCTCTACGAATCACTCTGGTGTGCGCTGATTCTGGTTCTCTTACTCAGCCTTGGTGCACGACTGCCCGCAGGAACAATTTTTCTTCTCTACATCGCCCTCTATTGCTTCGGGCGCTTCTTTATTGAAGGTCTACGGATCGACTCCGCCACCTCATTCGCTGGACTTCGCCTGAATCAGTATCTAGCGGCGCTACTTTTTATTGGTGCCAGTGCAGCCGTTCTTAAAATTTCTCGACCTTCAAGGTAGGCTCCCAACATGCCGCTAGAAGATGTATATCGTCGAAACCAAGAACACCGCTCTCATCGTGCGGGCTGGTTGCGCGCTGCCGTGCTTGGCGCAAATGATGGTTTAGTTTCAACATCCTCACTCATGATTGGGGTTGCAGCTGCTCGGGCAAGTGATCAAGGTTTTCTGGTAACTGCAGGTGCTGCAGCTATCGCAGCTGGTGCAATGTCGATGGCCGTTGGTGAGTACGTTTCAGTACGCTCTCAAAATGATATTGAAGAGGCTGATAAAGAAATTGAAATCGAACATCTGGCAGTTGACCCTGAGGGTGAATTTGAAGAGTTGGTGCATATCTATATGCAACGAGGTTTATCTCGCGAATTAGCGATGCAGGTTGTGGAAGCGATGCATGATCGCGATCCACTCGAAGCGCACTTGCGCGACGAACTTGGGCAGCAACCTCATACCAAGGCTCGTCCAGTTCAAGCCGCAGTCGCCTCAGCAATTGCTTTCACCCTGGGTGGTTTAATTCCATTTGCGGGCGCATTCGCACCGAGCGTGGGAGCCGCCGCCTGGAGCATTGTTGGCTTCACGGTTGCTGGATTAATTGTGACCGGAGTCGCAAGTGCTCGTATTGCTGGCACTTCTTTATTTAGGCCCACAGTAAGAGTTCTTGCTGGAGGTCTCTTAGGTCTGGCCATCACCGCCGGGATCGGTCACCTCCTACATTTAAGTGGCATCTAAAGCACCCACTTGCTACGCTTTCGGTCTAGATTTTTACGATAGTCGGGCCAAAGATGTCCCTTGGATAGCGATAAATAGAGGGGCATCAACGCATGGCACTTTCATCGAATTACCCTGTTGCGCAGGGTCTTTATGATCCTGCACAAGAACACGATGCCTGCGGCGTTGCCATGGTTGCAACCCTCAATAAAATTGCAACACACGAAATTGTTGAAAAAGCGCTGACCGCACTTCGCAACCTAGAACATCGCGGTGCATCGGGTGCTGAACCCGATAGCGGAGATGGTGCTGGAATTCTGATTCGCGTTCCAGATGCTTTCTATCGCGACGAAGTTTCTTTCTCACTACCTGTCGAAGGTGATTACGCAACTGGAATCGCATTTATCGCACAAGGCGCCGATATCCGCGCGCAGATTGCAAAGATTGCCGAAGAAGAAGGACTGACAATTCTTGGATGGCGCGATCTACCAATTAATTCATCCTCACTTGGTCAGACTGCACTCTCAGTTATGCCTCGTTTTGAGCAACTCTTCGTTGCTGGTCTCAAGAATGAATCAGGAATTATTCTCGATCGTCTTGCTTTTGCATTACGAAAGCGTGCCGAACATGCCCTCGATCTCTATTTCCCATCGCTCTCATCCCAAACAATTGTCTACAAGGGAATGCTTACAACCGGTCAATTGGAAGAGTTCTTCCCAGATCTCAGCGATTCACGTGTTGTTTCACCACTCGCTCTTGTTCACTCCCGTTTTTCTACTAACACATTTCCTTCTTGGCCATTAGCTCACCCATATAGATTCATTGCTCACAACGGTGAAATCAATACCGTGAAGGGCAACAGAAATTGGATGAGAGCTCGCGAATCTCTACTAGAGAGCAATCTTCTTGGCCAAGACCTCACCAGACTCTTTCCGATTGTGGAAATGTCAGGGTCGGACTCGGCCTCATTCGATGAAGTTCTAGAACTTCTCTATCTTGGTGGTCGCTCACTTCCTCACGCAGTTCTGATGATGATTCCAGAAGCGTGGGAGAACCACGCGACGATGTCTCAGAAGCGTCGCGATTTTTATGCGTTCCACTCCTCACTGATGGAACCATGGGATGGTCCTGCCTGCGTTACCTTCACAGATGGCCACCAAGTTGGCGCAGTACTTGATCGCAATGGACTTCGCCCATCTCGATTCTGGGTAACAGATGATGGACTTGTTGTTCTTGCATCCGAAGTTGGCGTACTCGATATTCCAGCAGAGAAGATTGTTCGCAAGGGCCGTCTGCAACCAGGAAAGATGTTCTTAGTCGATATCGAAGCAGGTCGCATTATTGAAGATGATGAGATCAAAGATTCATTGGCTGATGCCGCCCCTTATGGTGCATGGCTAGCTGATGGGATGATCCGTCTTTCAGATTTGCCAGCGCGCGAACATATTGTTTATCCGCATAAATCAGTACTTCGTCGCCAAAAAGCATTTGGATATACCGAAGAAGAAATTAAAATCATCGTGACCCCAATGGCTAAAGGTGGGGGAGAAGCGCTTGGTTCCATGGGAACCGATACGCCAATCGCTGCACTTTCGGCAAAGCCACGCCTGCTCTTTGATTACTTCACACAACTCTTTGCTCAAGTCACTAACCCGCCACTCGATGCAATTCGAGAAGAGTTGGTCACAAGTCTTGGTGGCTCCATCGGTCCAGAGCACAACCTCTTAGACCCGGGCCCTGAGTCATGCCGTCAGATTTCCATCGCATTTCCTGTGATTAATAATGACGAATTGGCAAAGATCATTCACGTCAACGCTGATGATAATTATCCAGAGCTTCAGTCTTACGTCGTCCGTGGACTCTTTCCAGTAACCGGTGATGGAAATACGCTTCACACTCGGTTAGAGGAGATTAAGAAAGAAGTTTCGCAAGCAATTGTTGATGGCGCCCACATCATTGTTCTATCAGATCGTGATGGAGATGCCGAAGATTGCCCGATTCCTTCGCTATTACTCACAGCCGCAGTTCATCACCACCTCATTCGCGAAAAGACTCGCACCAAGGTCGGCCTCGTCGTTGAAGCTGGCGATGTTCGAGAAGTGCACCATGTCGCGCTACTTGTCGGTTACGGCGCAGCTGCAGTCAATCCATATCTCGTAATGGAGACTGCTGAAGATTTGGTCAATCAAGGTGTTATTACTGGAATTACCCCGGAAAAAGCGGTCGCTAACGTTATTAAGGCGCTCGGCAAGGGCGTTCTTAAGGTGATGTCAAAGATGGGTATCTCAACGATTGCTTCATACACCGGCGCTCAGGTCTTTGAAGCTATTGGCTTGGCACAAGATCTCGTTGACGAATACTTTGTTGGAACAACCTCTCGTTTAGGCGGAGTCAGCTTGGACGTTATTGCGCAAGAAACAATTAGACGTCATCACCTTGCTTATCCAGTTGGCGGAGAAATTCCTGGCGCTAAGCGCCTTGCTGTTGGTGGGGAGTATCAGTGGCGTCGCGATGGCGAGCCGCACTTGTTTAATCCAGAGACAGTATTTGCACTTCAACACTCAACTCGCAACAAGCGTTATGACATTTTCAAGCGCTACACCAATCAGGTTAATGATCAGAGTAAAACCCTCATGACCCTTCGAGGTCTTTTTGAGTTTAATACTTCACAGCGTGCTGCAATCTCAGTCGATGAGGTCGAACCAATCTCAGAGATCATTAAGCGTTTCTCAACCGGTGCGATGTCCTACGGTTCGGTTTCTCAGGAAGTTCACGAGACTTTAGCGATTGCCATGAACCGCATTGGCGGTAAATCAAATACCGGCGAAGGTGGCGAAGATGCTTCTCGCTTCCTGCCTATGGCAAATGGTGATTCAAAGAAGAGTGCAATCAAGCAGGTAGCTTCCGGTCGTTTTGGTGTTACAAGTAACTACCTCATTAACGCCACAGATATTCAGATCAAGATTGCACAGGGTGCAAAGCCAGGCGAAGGCGGACAGCTTCCTGGCTACAAGGTCTATCCGTGGATTGCCCAAGCTCGTTTCTCAACACCTGGTGTGGGACTCATCTCGCCACCACCGCATCACGATATTTATTCAATTGAAGACTTGGCACAACTCATTCACGATTTAAAGAACGCCAATAAGGATGCACGCGTTCACGTGAAGTTGGTAGCTGAAGTAGGCGTCGGCACCGTAGCTGCGGGAGTTTCGAAGGCACATGCTGATGTCGTTCTCATCTCTGGCCACGATGGCGGAACAGGTGCATCTCCTCTTACCTCACTTAAGCACGCTGGTGCGCCATGGGAGCTCGGCCTCGCTGAAACTCAGCAGACTCTGCTACTCAATAACCTTCGTGATCGCATTGTGGTTCAGGCAGATGGACAGATGAAGACTGGTCGCGATGTTGTTATCGCAGCGCTACTTGGTGCAGAAGAATTTGGTTTTGCAACCGCGCCGTTGGTTGTATCTGGTTGCATCATGATGCGCGTCTGTCATTTAGATACATGTCCGGTAGGTATTGCGACACAGAACCCTGAGCTTCGTAAGAATTACAGCGGTAAGCCTGAATTCGTAGAGACTTTCTTTGAATATATTGCGGAAGAAGTTCGAGAAATTCTTGCCTCACTTGGATATAAGACGCTGCAAGAGGCTATTGGTCATGTCGAAAACCTCGACACCCGCGCGGCCGTAGACCACTGGAAGGCGAGTGGACTTGATCTTTCTCCACTTCTAGTTCGTCCCGATGTCGATTCACCTTTGCATAACACAACACAACAAGATCATGGTTTGGCAGCAGCCCTTGATAACCAGCTCATCGAGCTATCAAAACCTGCTCTTGAATCCAGAGAATCTGTACGCATCGATGTACCGGTACGAAATGTGAATCGTACTGTTGGAACAATGTTGGGCGCAGAAATTACCCGTCGATATGGAGCAGACGGACTTCCTGCCGGGACTATTGATGTAACCCTCCACGGGTCTGCGGGCCAGTCTCTTGGTGCATTTATTCCACAAGGTCTCACCATTCGCATGTACGGCGATGCCAATGACTATGTTGGCAAGGGTATTTCAGGTGGTCGCGTCATTGTTCGTCCAGATGAAAAAGCTACATTTAAATCTGAGAAGAACGTGATCTCTGGAAACGTAATTGGCTATGGCGCAACTTCTGGAGATATTTATATCCGCGGACTTGCCGGTGAAAGATTCTGTGTCCGTAACTCTGGTGCCACTGCGATTGTTGAAGGCGTGGGTGATCATGCACTTGAGTACATGACCGGCGGAACCGTAGTAATTCTTGGACCGACAGGTCGTAACATCGCTGCAGGTATGTCAGGTGGACGTGCCTTTGTGCTCGATCTCGATACCGCAATCGTGAATACTGAGATGGTTGATGTACTTGCAGTACCAGCTGACCAGAAGGATTCACTACGTGCGCTGATTTCATCATTCCATGTTGAAACTGGATCTGAGATTGCTGATTCACTTCTCAAGAATTGGGATACTGAAATTTCTCGCATCTCACTCATCATGCCTCGTGATTATGCTCGTGTTCTGGCAGCGATTGAGAAGGCCAACCGTGAAGGACTTCCGGTTGATGAATATGTAATGGAGGTTGCTGCAAATGGCTGATCCAAAAGGATTTATGACGACTCCGCGCGAAACTCCTAAGCGCCGTCCGGTTGATGTTCGAATTCTGGATTGGCGTGAGGTCTATGAACCACAGTCGATGGAACACTTACAGAAGCAAGCTGGACGTTGCATGGATTGTGGCATTCCCTTCTGTCACTCAGGCTGCCCACTAGGCAACCTCATTCCTGAATGGAATGACCTTATTTATCGTGGCGATAAGGCGGAAGCAATCGATCGCCTGCACGCCACAAATAATTTCCCAGAGTTCACCGGCCGGCTCTGTCCAGCACCGTGTGAAACTGCTTGTGTTGTCGGTATTAATCGCGATGCGGTCACAATCAAGCAGGTTGAACTTCGCACCATAGAAGAAGCATTTGTAGATAACAATGTAAAGCCTTTGCCACCAGAGCGACTTTCTGGAAAGACTGTTGCAGTGATTGGATCTGGCCCTGCTGGATTAGCAGCTGCGCAACAACTTACTCGTGCGGGCCACACAGTTGCCGTTTATGAGCGAGCTGAGAAAATTGGCGGACTTCTTCGCTATGGAATTCCAGAGTTTAAAATGGAGAAGCACATCGTTGATCGTCGCCTTGCTCAGATGGAGCAAGAGGGAACTCGATTCCGTCCGGGTGTAGATATCGGTGTCGATCTCACTGGCGCGCAACTTCGCAGTACCTACGATGCGATTGTGCTTGCTATTGGTGCAACCCAATGGCGCGATCTGCCAATTCCAGGCCGCGAGAACAAGGGCATTTACCAAGCCATGGAATTTCTTCCTTGGGGAAATAAGCAGGCGCTGGGTGAAATCGAAGTTTCGCCAATCAATGTTGCTGGAAAACATGTCGTGATTCTCGGCGGTGGAGATACAGGAGCGGATTGTCTAGGAACTTCAGTGCGCCAAGGTGCAGCGAGTGTTACTCAGATCGAAATCATGCCGCGACCAACTGATGAGCGACCATCTTCACAGCCTTGGCCTACCTACCCAATGATTTATCGCGTATCAAGCGCACATGAAGAACTTGATAATCGAGTCTTCTCAGTGAGTACACAGGAGTTCATCGGTGATGGAAACGGAAATCTCAAGGCGATAAAAATTATTGAAACTAAGTTCGAGAATGGAAAGTTCGAACCAGTTCCGGGTACCGAGCGAGAGATTCCGGCTGATTTCGTATTCCTTGCTATGGGATTCACTGGTCCTGAAAAATCTGCCATCATCGAACAACTTGAAGTAGATCATGATGAACGCGGAAATATTCGCCGCGATGAGAATTTCCAATCGAGCGAAGAAGGAATCTTCGTAGCTGGCGATGCTGGTCGGGGCCAATCACTCATTGTCTGGGCGATTGCCGAAGGTCGGGCAGCGGCGGCGGCTGTAGATCGATATCTCGTGGGGGAGACTCAGTTGCCATCTCCAATCGAACCCACAACTCGTCCCCTAATGGTTTAACTTCAAGGTTTAACAGCCGATACACTGGTGGTACATGTCAGCGACGCCATGACTTCATCACTAATCTAGATAAGGTCACCTTATGCGCCGCGCAAAAATCGTTTGTACGTTAGGTCCAGCTGTCGAGTCTCCCGAAAAAGTAAAGGAGCTCATCGCCGCCGGAATGAATATGGCGCGTTTAAATCTTTCTCACGGGTCATATGAAGAGCATCAGGGGCGCTTAGATCGAGTCCGTGCCGCCGCCAAGGAAGCTGGCAAACCGGTTGCAATTCTCGTTGACCTGCAAGGTCCGAAGATTCGCTTGGCTCGATTTGAAAATGGGCCGCATGAACTCTCGCGTGGAGATATTTTTACTATCACTACCGATGAAGTCGCGGGCACCAAAGAACGAGTTGGAACGACGTACAAGGGTTTACCCGGAGACTGCAAAGCGGGAGATCGTATTCTAATCGACGATGGAAAAGTTACGGTTGAGGTTGTTGAAGTTAAAGGTAACGATGTAATCACTAAATGCATTCAGCCAGGATCTGTAAGCAACAATAAGGGTATTAATCTGCCGGGGGTTGCGGTCTCAGTTCCGGCGATGTCAGAAAAAGATGAGAATGATCTGCGTTGGGGACTTCGCGCGGGAGCTGATTTCATCGCACTTTCATTTGTGCGCAATGCGGCAGATGTTAAAGATGTCCAAGCAATTATGGACGAGGTCGGTATCCGAGTTCCTGTAATTGCCAAGATTGAGAAACCACAAGCGGTAGAGAATTTGGTAGAAATCATCGCCGCCTTCGATGGAATTATGGTTGCGCGCGGAGATCTAGGAGTAGAGCTCCCGATTGAAGATGTGCCAATGGTGCAAAAGCGTTGCGTCGAACTCTCTCGCGATGCAGCGAAACCGGTAATTGTTGCAACACAGATGCTGGATTCCATGATTAGCAACTCTTCACCTACTCGCGCAGAAGCAACTGACTGTGCCAACGCCGTTCTCGATGGCGCCGATGCGCTCATGCTCTCTGGTGAGACATCAGTGGGAGAATTTGCGATTCAGGCTGTACAAACTATGGCGCGCATCATTGAGCGCACTGAGGAGCTAGGGCTTGGTCGCATTCGCCCACTTACTAATAATCCACGCACTAAAGGTGGAGCAATTACAAAAGCTGCAGCAGAAGTAGGTGAGACCCTCGGCGCAAAATTCCTCGTTACCTTTACTCAATCCGGCGACTCGGCTCGCCGCATCTCTCGTCTTCGTTCGGTAATTCCAATCATTGCAATTACTCCAGATTTGGGAACGTATAACCGCTTGGCTCTCACGTGGGGTGTGGAATCTTTGATTACTCCAATGGTCAAGCACACTGATGAGATGGTGCTTCAGGCAGATAAAATGTTGATCGACGGGAAGCGCGCACAAATTGGTGAATCGGTCATGATCGTTGCTGGTTCGCCTCCAGGAATCCCTGGTTCAACTAATGCGATGCGCGTACACATCGTGGGCGATGCCGTAAATGGCGTTGTTCCTGCATACCGCTAATCCACAGCCTTACTCTTTTCACCTTTTGCGCCAACTTCTAATACGATATGCGCTCACGCCTCGGTACTCCAACGGTAGAGAGGGCAGTCTCAAACACTGCATAGTGTCGGTTCGAATCCGACTCGAGGCACATGAGCAATGAAGTGAGCGAAAAGAAAGCTGTACGAATTCTCGTCGCTGAGGACGAGGCGCTCATTCGCATGGACCTCGTTGAAATGTTGCAAGAAGCGGGTTACGAAGTAATCGCCCAAGCCGGTAACGGCGAGGAAGCTATCGCGCTAGCTCTGGAACACCAACCAGATCTAGCAATCCTTGATGTGAAGATGCCGATTCTTGATGGAATTTCGGCGGCAGAAAAGATTATTGCTACCGCTCCAGTATTGATGCTCACCGCCTTTAGTCAACGCGAGCTGATTGAACGTGCACGCGATGCCGGAGTCATGGCCTACGTTGTTAAACCATTTACTATCGGTGACCTAGTGCCAGCCATTGAAATAGCAATCAGTCGCCATACCCAGATGCAGTCACTTGCACTGGAAGTAGCTGACCTGCATGAGCGACTTGAAACCCGAAAGATTATCGACCGAGCTAAGGGCATCTTGATGAAAGCTCTTAATCTCTCCGAACCCGAAGCCTTTTCATGGATTCAAAGGGCAGCTATGGACCGTCGACTCAGCATGAAAGAGGTAGCCCAAGCGGTGATATCACCCGAAGCTGCCCTAGACAAATAACGGCAAATTCTTGCCCTTTGTAATCAAAAAGTAATAACCCACGCGGGAAAAGGCTCTCATTCGCCTTGTCTCAACCGCAGGTTGAGCATTACTCTTAGCGCTTCCCTGTCCCGGGACACATGAAAGACAAAACAGGAAGGCAATACATGAACAAGAAGATCGTAAGCGGCTTCGCAATTGCCGCTGCTGCAACACTTGCATTCGGTGCAGTTGCAACAGCTCCAGCGAACGCAGCAACAAAGAAGGAAGTAACACTCGCATTCCAGGGCCCACTATCTGGTCCATATGCAGCACTTGGTAAGGATCAACGCCCAGGCGCTGAGTACGCAATTTCACTTTACAATGCCAAGAACCCAAAAGTTAAGGTAAAGCTCATTGACGCTGATACAGAGTGCAGCGGTACAAAGGCAGCAACAGTTGCTCCAGGTGTAGCTGCTAACAAGGCAGTTATCGGCGTTATCGGAACATCATGTTCAGGTGAAGCGCGTAACTCATTCCCTGCATACAAGGCTGCTGGCCTCACAATGGTTGCTCCATCAGCTTCAGCTGTTGACCTTACAGACCGTAAGTCAAAGTCAAACGGCTTCCCAATCTTCCACCGCGTCCTTGTTAACGATGCAATCCAGGGCCCAGCCCTTGCACGTTGGGCTGCAAAGGGAGTTACAGCACCTAAGTTCTTCCTTATCGATGACCAGTCAACATACGGCAAGCCACTTATCGTCACAGGTGTAACACCTACAGCGAAGAAGCTTGGAACCATTGTTGGAACAGATTCAGCTGCACAAGAGACAACAGACTTCTCATCAATTGTTTCAAAGGTGAAGTCATCTGATGCAAACGTTGTTATCTACGGTGGTTACGATTCAGATGCTGCTCCACTTTTCAAGCAACTACGTGATGGTGGATACAAGGGCGTTCTAGCAGGCGGAGACGGAGTTCTGACATCTGCATTCCCAGGTCTTGCAGGCTCAGCTGCGGAAGCAGTTCGTCTAACAGCTGGTTCAGAACCTTTCGACACACTGTTGACACCGGCTGAAATGGCTAACTTCACAAAGATTACTGGCGTTAAGGTCCCAGGACTTTATGCTGATACAGCATTTGCTGCGACAAACGTCTTCTTGCAGTGCATTACTGAAGGTGCAACAACACGTTCAGCAATCCAGAAGTGCGTGAACAACGGAACATTCCTTCAGGCGAATGGTTCTAAGTTCAAGTTCGATCGCTACGGAGATCCAACAACAGCATCATCAGTTGGTGGATACCTCGTAAAGGGCGGAAAGATTGAGTTCTCCGCAGTCGCATAATTTAGGTTTTATCTTTTAAAATCTAACAATGTTCGACAGGTGGCTATCTCTGGGAGTATTCTCAGGGGTAGCCACCTCTCTTAACTTTCGCACTTTTTCAACTCACTGAATGGTAAAAATGAATTTTTCTGTTATCGGGAATGAATTCCCTTCACTATTGCTACAAGGCCTGGCGCTCGGTCTGATTTATGCGCTCGTCTCCTTGGGTTACACCATGGTTTATGGTGTTCTAAGACTTATCAACTTCGCCAACTCCGAAGTATTTATGATCGGCACCTTCGCAACTCTTTATCTACAAACCAAAGTTTTGGGTTATACAAATGCTTCGCCAACGATTCACGGAGCCGAGCTCTGGTGGACCCTGGCGCTCTCACTCGTAGCATCAATGCTCGTGTCAGCCGTTGTAGCCGTTTTGGTAGAACTTGTGGCGTATCGCCGCCTTCGTGCCAAAGGCGCCAATCGTTTGGCCTCACTCATTTCGGCAATCGGTGTCTCTATTGTTTTGCTAGAAGGTATGGGAATCGTTACCGGTTCTAGACCGCAATCTGCTCCACGCCTGCTTGAGAAGTGGAGTTTCGTAGAAATTGGCGGCGCTAATTTCAGAATCGACACACTCATGGCGATTGTTATTCCAATCGTGATCTTCATCGTTCTCAATAGATTCGTTACACGCACCCGACTAGGTAAGTCCATTCGTGCGGTCTCGATGTCAGAAGAGAATTCTCAGTTGATGGGAATCAACATCAATAAGGTAATTACTCTGACTTTCGTAATTGGTGGTCTCACTACTGGTGCGGCTTCATTCCTCTTTATGACAGTGTACGAAAATACAAAGTTTAATGTCGGCTTCAACATGGGAATCGCAGCCTTCACCGCAGCAGTTCTCGGTGGTATCGGTAATCTAAAAGGTGCCTTCTACGGCGGAATCGCACTAGGACTCATGGAGCAATTTGCTTCCGCGGTAATTGGATCGGAATGGAAGGCCGTAACGGTCTTTGTGGTCTTAGTCGTAGTACTCCTTTTCAAACCTAATGGCCTCTTTGGTGAGGCAGTTCAGCAAACGAGGACATGATGAATACGTTAAAAAACTTCAATCTGCGCGATAAGGGTGCTGAGATTTGGGCTGGCTGGAATAGACCAAATCGAACCATCTTTGTGTTTTTCGTAATCTTCATGGTGGGCTTACTTCCATTTGCTTCAACATTTGGTCCAACCAGTTTCCTCAACACACCAATTGCTTCCTATATCGACGTACTTGTATTTCCGGTAGGAATGTTTGTCTTGATGGCACTTGGATTAAATATTGTTGTAGGAAAATCAGGTCTGCTCGATTTAGGTTATGTCGCCTTCTTCGCAATTGGTGCGTACAGCCAAGCGATTCTTTCAACTATGTTTGGTTGGAATACCTGGACCGTCTTGCCAATCGGAATCGGGCTAGCGATGGTCTCTGGGGTGATCCTTGGATTACCCGCTCTTCGCTTACGTGGTGACTACTTAGCAATCATCACCCTGGGCTTTGGAGAAATCGTCCGAATTATCGCTCTCAATATCGAGGTCACTGGTGGTCCTAACGGAATCCCGGGTATCCCGAATCCACCAAGTTTCCTAGGAATCAAATTCGATCTTGAGAACCCTCGCAACTTCTTCTACATAGTTGTTGCAATGATCCTGCTTACCATCTGGATGATTCGCCGCTTTACTATCCGTCGTCCAGGTCGCGCCTGGGAGGCAATCCGTCAGGATGAAGATGTGGCGGCACTGATGGGTGTTAATACTCTCGTCTACAAGCTCTGGTCTTTTGTTATCGGAGCTGCAGTGGGCGGCGCCGCTGGCGTTATTTACGCCTCTAAAGTGATGGTGATTTCACCAGATATGTTTAAGTTCGAACTATCAATTTTGATTCTTGCATGTGTTGTTTTCGGAGGTATCGGAAACATCTGGGGTGTCATCGTTGGAGGAGCGCTACTTGCTTACATCCCAGAACGTATTCGCTTCCTTACTGAAGCGCGTCAACTTGTCTTTGGGCTCGTACTCATCATCATGATGAATCTACGTCCAGACGGACTCTTACCGCGTAAGAAGCGTGAAAAGATTACTGAGAAGGGTTCTAAATAATGACAAAAACTCTTCTCGAACTTAAGAATGTCACCATCAAATTCGGTGGCGTTACCGCTCTTAACGAGGTTAACTTTAAAGTCAATGAGGGCGAAATTTGCGCACTTATTGGCCCAAACGGTGCCGGAAAGACGACTGTCTTTAACGTAGTCACCGGCGTCTACCCAGTTACATCTGGAGATATTCTCTTTAATGGCCAGAATCTCAAGGGGCTAAAGCGTCACCAAGTAACGGGAGCGGGACTTGCTCGTACTTTCCAGAACGTTCGTCTCTTTGGAGATATGACTGCACTTGAAAATGTCATCACTGCAACCGACGTTCATAAGAAGACCGGCCTCATTCGCGCACTCTTCGGCACTCCGCTCAATCGTCGCGAAGAGCGCGAGAGTAAGGCGCGTGCTCATGAGCTCTTGGCTTTGATGGGCATCGATCATCGCTCTGACCAGTTAGCAAAGAATCTTCCGTATGGAGATCAGCGTCGCCTTGAAATCGCTCGCGCTCTCGGTACCGAACCAAAACTGCTACTCCTTGACGAGCCGGCTGCCGGATTTAACCCCGCGGAGAAAGTTGAACTCGCAGGCCTCATTAAGAAGATTCGCGATAAGGGATACACCGTGCTTTTGATTGAACACGATATGTCTCTCATTATGGGAATCTCTGATCGCGTAGCGGTACTTGATTTCGGTCAGAAGATTGCAGATGACCTTCCATCAGTTGTGCAAAATGACCCTCGTGTAATTGAGGCTTACCTAGGAGTACCTGCAGATGAATCTTGAAATTAAAGATCTTCGAGTTCACTACGGCAAGGTTGAAGCGATTAAAGGCGTTTCAGTCGTTGTAAATCAAGGTGAAATCGTCACTCTCATTGGCGCTAACGGCGCTGGTAAGACAACGATTCTTAAGACCATCTCCGGTCTACGTCCGGTATCTAGTGGCAGCATTACTTTCGACGGTGAAGATGTCAATAAGATTCCAGCACATAAGCGAGTAGATCTTGGTATCTCGCAGGTACCTGAAGGTCGTGGAATCTTTCCTGGTATGACAGTTCTAGAAAACCTCGAGATGGGTAAGTTCAATCGTAAGGATCGCAAGGCTGAGATGGATGAAGATCTTGATCGCGTCTACACCTTGTTCCCACGTTTGAAAGAGCGCATCTCCCAAGCAGGTGGAACTCTCTCCGGTGGCGAGCAGCAGATGCTTGCGATGGGTCGAGCCTTGATGGCGCGTCCAAAGGTATTGCTCCTCGATGAGCCTTCAATGGGTCTTGCGCCACAGATGATTGCAAATATCTTCCGCATTATCACTGAGATTAATAAGCAGGGCGTAACGATTCTCCTGGTTGAGCAGAACGCACAGCAGGCGCTACAACGTGCTCATCGTGCCTACATTCTCGAGACCGGAAATGTCACGAAGGAAGCGAAAGCTTCAGATCTACTTAATGATCCAGCAGTGCGCGAGGCATACCTCGGAACGGGTGCGCATTAATTAAGTAATTAGTTATTGAGAATGAGGCAGGTGATGCGAGCGGTACATGTTCGCGCACCTGCCTCGTTTGTTATCACGATTTCATAGACGCATAAGGTGCGACCCAATGAGATGGGAGTTGCTACTGCAGTAACCCAGCCACTAGTGGCTGATTTATGGTGAGTGGCGTTGATATCTACTCCGACAATTTTGCGATCTGGACCGGCATGTAATTGAGTACCAATTGAGCCAAGTGATTCAGCGAGTACAACATTTGCACCACCATGGAGCAATCCGATTGGTTGGGTATTTCCCTCAACTGGCATACGAGCAACAAGTCTTTCGGGGGAGACTTCCAGCATCTCGATACCCATCTTGAGATCGAGTGCGCCCTGTCCGCGTTCTTTGATGATTGCTAGGTAATCTGGTTGCGTCATAGTTGGTGAGTTTATATCTAAGATGACGCTATGGCCATGAAGAGATTGCTTCTAATCGATGGTCACTCCATGGCATATCGCGCATTCTTTGCCTTGCCGGCGGAGAACTTCACTACCGCGCAGGGTCAACACACCAATGCAATCTATGGATTTGCGACCATGCTGATCTCGCTCTTGAAAGATGAAAAGCCCACTCACGTAGCGGTTGCCTTCGACGTTTCGCGCAAGACTTTTCGAACCGAGATTTTTCCTGAATATAAAGCTAATCGCGCTAAGACTCCCGACGAGTTTCGGTCACAGATGTCCTACCTGCATGAACTCGTCAAAGGGTTTGGAATTACCCAGTTCTCACTCGAAGGATTTGAGGCAGATGACCTCATCGCCACCATAACTAAGCGAGCAGAGAAGGAAGGCGCAGAGGTACTCATCTGTACCGGCGATCGCGACAGTTTCCAGTTAGTGACAGAACAAACAACAGTTCTTTATCCAAAGCGTGGCGTCAGCGAGATGGCGCGCATGACACCGCAAGCAGTACAAGAAAAATACGGAATGACACCGGATCAGTACCCTGATTTTGCAGCGCTACGCGGAGATCCAAGCGATAACTTGCCATCTATTCCAGGCGTGGGCGAAAAAACAGCGGCTAAATGGGTAGTCGAATTTGGATCTTTGAAAGAGTTGTTGGCAGGTGTTGCAACTGTAGGTGGAAAGGTTGGTGATTCGCTGCGCGCCAATGTAGAAAACGTCGTGCGTAACCGAGAACTGACTCAATTGATTCATGATGCGCCAATCGATTTCGCAATTGATTCGCTCGCTTGGAGCGGGGTCGATGACTCAAATCTCACCTCCCTCTTTGAGCAGCTGGAATTTAGGACGTTGAAAGATCGGTTGAAGGCAATTTCGTCGGCTCCAACGGGTGCGAGTGAATCAAAGAAGAGTAAGAGCCCAGAGTCGGCACCATCACTTTTCGGAGCTGAGATCGCATCCGAGTCACTCACTTCACAAGCGGCTTCGGTAAAGATTGCATCACACTCAGGTGCTATCGCAATTGCCTACGAGCTAGTCGATGAAGCTCTTTCTCGTTATGCCATAGCTCTCTCAAGTACATCGGCTTTTATCGTTGATTCATCAGAGATGGGCGAATGGGCCAAGGACGCGAAGGTAGAGAAAATTGCACACGATGCGAAAGCGTTGGCCCGCGAAGGAATCATCTCGGGTGTCGCCTTCGACACCGCGCTGGCGGCTTATCTTGTTAACCCTGGAGTGCGCGCACAAGAAGTTTCGGATCTGCTCGAACGCTGGGGCGATGGAAGTGAACTTAATGAAAGCTCGTCTGAAGAGCTATTAATTACTACGGCGTGTGCACTCTTTGGGCTCCGCGATTCGCTGACAACAGAGTTAGCGAATCGAGGTTTAACAAAGTTATATAACCAACTCGAACTCCCGATTGCAGAGCTGTTAGCAATCATGGAGAACCGGGGGATAGCGGTAGATAAGAAAGAACTTGAAAGTTTGGCTGCATTCTTCGATGCCGAGGTGGTGCGCGAAACAAAGATTGCGCACGAAGCGGCAGGCCACGAATTTAATGTGGCTTCCCCCAAGCAGTTGCAGGTCGTGCTCTTTGAAGAACTTGGATTACCCAAGACGAAGAAAATTAAGACAGGTTATACAACCGATGCCGATGCGCTGAACTGGCTCTTTGAGAAGACCTCCCACCCAGTCCTAGCTGCGCTCCTTCGAATTCGAGAGACGAAAAAATTAGCCACAACTATTGAGGGCCTCATTGCAGAAATTAAGAAAGATAAACGAATCCATACCCACTTCGCGCAAACCGTTGCTGCCACTGGCCGCTTATCTTCTGTGGGCCCTAACCTGCAGAATATTCCAGTGCGAACCGAAGAAGGTCGCAAGATCCGTAACTGCTTCATCGCCGGTAACGGCTTTGACGCGCTGCTTACCGCCGACTACAGCCAAATTGAAATGCGTATCATGGCGCATCTATCTCATGACGAGCATTTGCTGAAAGCATTCGAATCAGGCGAAGATTTACACGCGACTATCGCTGCTGAAGTATTTGGCGTTAAGCCAAGTGATGTCGACTCTGAGATGCGCAGACAGATTAAGGCGATGTCATATGGGCTTGCCTACGGGCTGAGCTCCTATGGCTTAGCTGTTCAACTAGATCTCACACCACCTGCGGCACAAGATCTGATGGATCGTTACTTCGAACGTTTCGGCGGTATCCGTGATTATCTAAAGACTGTCGTTGAAGAGGCGCGTAAAGTCGGGTACACCGAAACGGTGATGGGTCGACGTAGATACCTGCCCGATTTGCTGCACGATAATCGTCAGCGTCGCGAAATCGCAGAACGGATGGCTCTCAATGCTCCGATTCAAGGATCTGCAGCCGACATCATTAAGCAAGCGATGCTCAATGTGCAAAGCGCCCTGGTAGCCGGCAATTACACCTCACGGCTCTTGCTTCAGGTACACGATGAACTCATTCTCGAAGTGGTAACGAGTGAGGTGGATGAAGTTTCAGAATTGGTGCGCACTCAGATGGGAAGTGCATTTCCATTGCGGGCGCCGCTCGATGTATCGGTAGGCATCGGTAGAAGTTGGAACGAAGCAGCGCACTAGCGAATTTACTGGCGTAAGCACCCCGGATTGTCCGATTTTTTAGGCGGGGATTTGCTTGTGACAGACCCCCGCACGTACCCTTTGCCGTCCAGCAATGAAATGTTGGCGAAAATTGAATAGTCCTATCCCTACTACTTTCTATCCCTACGGAGCATCTTGACTACACAAATTGCAGTAAATGACATTGGTTCAGCGGAAGATTTCTTAGCCGCAATTGAAGGAACAATCAGAAATTTCAGTGACGGAGACTTAGTCACAGGTACAGTTGTACAAATTGATCGCGAAGAAGTACTCCTTGATGTCGGCTACAAGACTGAAGGCGTAATTCCATCCCGCGAACTTTCAATCCGCCACGATGCTGATCCAAATGACATCGTAAAGGTCGGAGATCGAGTAGAAGCTCTCGTATTGCAGAAGGAAGATAAAGAAGGTCGCCTCATCCTCTCTAAGAAGCGTGCTCAGTACGAGCGTGCCTGGGGAGAAATCGAAGGCAAGAAAGAGCGCGACGAAGTTGTCGTTGGAACTGTTATTGAAGTTGTTAAGGGTGGACTCATCGTTGATATCGGGTTGCGCGGCTTCTTGCCAGCGTCACTCGTTGAAATGCGTCGTGTTCGTGACCTTACTCCTTACATTGGCAAGCAGGTTGAGGCCCGCATCATCGAGCTCGATAAGAACCGTAACAACGTAGTTCTTTCACGTCGTGCATTCCTTGAGCAGACTCAGTCACAGTCACGCACCGAATTCCTGAACCAGCTCCAAAAGGGCCAGGTTCGTACAGGTGTTGTTTCATCCATCGTTAACTTTGGTGCATTCGTTGACCTTGGTGGCGTAGATGGTCTCGTTCACGTATCTGAACTTTCTTGGAAGCACATCGATCACCCGGGTGAAGTTGTTGAAGTTGGCGACGAAGTAACTGTCGAGGTCCTCGAAGTTGATTTCGAGCGTGAGCGTGTTTCACTCTCACTCAAGGCAACTCAAGAAGATCCATGGCAAGCATTTGCTCGCACTCACACAATCAACACTGTTGTGCCGGGTGTCGTAACAAAGCTTGTTCCATTCGGTGCATTCATTCGCGTACACGAAGGAATTGAAGGACTTGTTCACATTTCAGAGTTGGCAGAACGCCACGTTGAAATTCCAGAGCAGGTTGTTGCCGTAGATGACAAACTATTCGTCAAGATCATCGATATCGATCTTGAGCGTCGTCGCATCTCACTCTCATTGAAGCAAGCAAATGAAGGCCAGGAAGTTGAAATCGAAGCATTCGATCCAACTCAATATGGAATGTCTGCTCGCTATGACGCAGAAGGAAACTTCATCTACCCAGAAGGTTTCGATGCAGATACCCAAGAGTGGAAGCCAGGCTTTGATGCACAGCGCGAAGAGTGGGAGCGTCAATACGCTGTTGCTCAAGAGCGTTTCCTTGCCCACAAGAAGCAGAAAGCAGAAGCGAAGGCGGCCGAAGAAGCTGCTGTTGTTGCTGAATAGAGATTAAAGAAAAATCCCGGCTGGAGCCGCGACTTGATTCGTTAAAGTCGCTTGCTCCACCGGGATTTTTCATATTCCAGAGATAGGGTAAAGATATGTTGGTTGTTGGCCTTACTGGTGGAATTGGTGCCGGTAAATCGATGGTTGCACAGTTTTTTGCTGAACTCGGAGCGCTCGTTATTGATGCCGACCAACTTGCACGTATGGTGATCGAGCGAGGAACCGAAGGGTTTGCCGAGGTGTTGCTCCGTTTCGGTGATGATGTCATTACCAACGGCGATGTCGATCGAAAGAAGTTGGCAGAAGTTGTTTTCCATGATGATTCTGCCCGTAAAGATTTAGAGGCCATCATTCATCCTCGCGTGCAAGCGCTCTTCTCGGAAGCCGTTGAAGACCTCGACGAAGGCGATGTTTTAATCTACGAGATACCGCTCCTAGTTGAGACGGGAGCTGCAGAAAAGTTTGACTATGTAATTACGGTCGAATCAGAGCTTGAGCTACGTAAAGAGCGGCTACTTAAGCGCGGGCTCTATATCTCTCAAATTGAGAGACGTATCGCAGCCCAAGCTTCACCCGAATCACGAGCAGCAGTTGCGGATTGGGTAATTCATAATGACTCTGATGAAGATTCGCTGCTACGCCAGGTGGAAAATCTCTGGGAGAGCGTCCTTCTTCCGCAGTCGCTAGGCTAAGTACGTGCGCCCAGTAACCGATCTTCAGCGAAAGCTCGCACCATTTGAAGTAATCAGTGATTACGTTCCTGCGGGTGATCAACCGGCGGCGATTGAAGAGATAGCCCGTCGTATTAACAACGGCGAGCAAGACGTGGTCCTTTTAGGAGCCACCGGAACCGGAAAATCTGCAACTACTGCATGGTTAATCGAACGCTTACAACGCCCCACTTTGGTGTTAGCGCCAAATAAAACTCTGGCTGCGCAGTTGGCAAATGAATTTCGAGAACTTCTTCCAAATAATGCCGTTGAGTATTTCGTCTCGTATTACGACTATTACCAACCAGAGGCATACGTTCCGCAGACAGATACCTTTATCGAGAAGGACTCCAGTGTTAATGATGAGGTAGAGCGGCTTCGCCATTCAGCAACCAACTCACTTTTAACCCGTCGTGATGTGATTGTGGTTGCGACCGTTTCTTGCATCTATGGACTCGGCACTCCGCAGGAGTACATCGATCGAATGATTCGTCTAAAAGTGGGCGATGAGATAGAGCGCAATGCGCTGCTACGAAAGTTCGTCGATGTTCAATATAAGCGAAACGATATGGCTTTTGAACGAGGCACCTTCCGAGTCCGCGGAGACACGGTAGAGATCATTCCCATGTATGAAGAGCTTGCCGTGCGCATTGAGATGTTTGGCGATGAGATTGAGAAGATCATGACGCTCAACCCACTCACCGGTGAGATAGTCAATGATGAGACGGAAATCTACATATTTCCGGCGACCCACTACGCCGCAGGTCCAGAGACGATGAAACGCGCCATGGGCGAGATTCAAGATGAGTTACAAGTTCAATTGAACCTCTTTAAGAAGCAAGGTAAGTTATTAGAAGAGCAGCGTCTTCGGATGCGCACCACCTTTGATTTAGAGATGATGGAACAACTTGGCTTCTGCTCAGGAATTGAGAATTACTCAAGGCACCTCGACGGACGCGAACCAGGATCTGCACCGAACTGCCTACTGGATTATTTCCCTGAAGATTTTCTAGTCGTCATCGATGAAAGCCACGTGACAGTTCCGCAGATTGGTGCGATGTTCGAAGGCGATGCATCTCGTAAGCGCACTCTGGTAGAACATGGATTTAGACTTCCTAGCGCCCTTGATAACAGACCGCTGAAATGGCCAGAGTTCTTAGAGCGCACTGGGCAGACTGTTTACCTATCGGCTACTCCTGGAAAATATGAGATGGAGAAAGTCGGGGGAGATGTCGTTGAACAAGTAATTAGACCGACTGGACTCATTGATCCACAAATTATCATCAAGCCGATTAAGGGGCAGATTGATGACTTATTGCACGAGATCAATATTCGTGCCGAGAAGAACGAGCGGGTACTGGTAACAACTCTGACCAAGAAGATGTCGGAAGACCTGACTGATTACCTGCAAGAGCGTGGAGTGCGGGTTCGTTATCTTCACTCTGAAGTAGATACCTTGCGCCGAGTTGAACTCTTACGCGAACTTCGGATGGGCGAGTATGACGTCCTAATCGGAATCAATTTATTGCGTGAAGGTCTAGACCTTCCTGAGGTCTCACTAGTTGCAATTCTCGATGCGGATAAAGAGGGATTCTTGCGCTCTGCCACATCGTTGATTCAGACAATTGGTCGCGCTGCTCGAAATGTTTCTGGTGAGGTACATATGTATGCCGATAACATGACTGCGGCTATGACCAAAGCGATAGATGAAACAAATAGACGTCGCGCCAAGCAGGTTGCATATAACCTCGAACGCGGCGTGGATCCGCAGCCGCTTCGCAAGAAGATCAGCGACATCACCGACCTCATTGCGCAAGAGAGCGATGATACCGATGACATTATGGCGAGCATCAAAGGTAAGAAATCTGAAGCAATCCTTCCTTTCTCGTCTAAATCAACGGAATCGATGCCGCGCCAAGAACTGATTGCATTGATAGGCTCCCTCACCGAGCAGATGCGTGGCGCCGCCGATCAACTTCAATTCGAACTTGCTGGCCGTCTTCGCGATGAGCTCAAAGAGTTAAAGCGCGAACTTCGTGGAATGGATGAGGCCGGTACGTGAGCATTGATAAGTTGGTAGTACGCGGGGCGCGCGAACATAATCTCAAGGATGTTTCGATTGATCTTCCTCGTGATGCCCTCATTGTCTTTACCGGTCTATCCGGTTCTGGTAAATCAAGTCTCGCCTTTGACACCATTTTTGCTGAAGGTCAACGGCGTTACGTTGAATCACTTTCGGCTTACGCCAGACAGTTCTTGGGTCAGATGGATAAACCAGATGTTGATTTTATCGAAGGCCTATCGCCAGCTGTTTCTATTGATCAAAAATCAACGAATAGAAACCCGCGCTCGACCGTCGGAACTATCACCGAGGTATATGACTACTTCCGTCTTCTCTTTGCACGCGCAGGTCGACCACATTGCCCACGGTGCGGTAAAGCGGTCTCACGACAAAGCCCGCAACAGATTGTCGATCAGATTCTTACCATGCCAGCCACTACAAAATTTCAAGTATTGGCACCGGTTATTCGAGAGCGCAAAGGCGAATTCGTTGATCTTTTTGCAGAGCTAGTAACTCAAGGCTATTCACGTGCTCGAGTTGATGGCGAAATTATTCAACTCACCGAACCGCCGAAGTTGAAGAAGCAAGAGAAGCACACCATTGAAGTGGTTATCGATCGCCTCACTGCAAAGGCTGAGAGTAAATCTCGCCTGACAGATTCGATAGAGACTGCTCTCAAACTCGGCAATGGGTTAGTGCTGCTTGATTTTGTTGATGCTAAGTCTGGTGAAAAGGAACATACCTACAGCGAGCACCTTGCTTGCCACGACTGCAATCTCTCCTTTGAAGAACTTGAACCGCGTTCTTTCTCCTTCAACTCTCCCTTCGGTGCCTGCGAGGAATGCTCTGGAATTGGTACAAAGTTAGAGGTGGATGAAGAGTTGATCATCCCTGACGACTCAATTTCCATCAACGAGGGTGCGATCGCTCCGTGGGCTGGTGGACAGTCCTCTGAATACTTCCTTCGACTCCTCGAGGCGTTAGCAACCGAGTTAAAGTTTTCGATGGATAACCCCTGGAAGAAGCTTTCCGTAAAAGCTAAAGAAGCGATTATGAATGGCTTTGATTATGAGGTGCACGTAAAGTACAAGAATCGTTACGGGCGTGTTCGTAACTATTCAACCGGTTTCGAAGGTGTCATTCCCTTCATTCATCGTCGCCATGGTGAAACCGATAGTGACTACAGCCGTGATAAGTACGAGGCATATATGCGCGAGACGCCATGTCCGGCCTGCAAAGGTGCGCGCTTAAAGCCAGAAGTACTAGCAGTTACCTTGGGCGGAAAATCTATTGCCGAAGTCTGCGCACTATCTATCGATGATTGTGCGATATTTCTTAAGCAGGTAACGCTTAATAAGCGCGAGGCGCAAATTGCAGAACGTGTCATGAAAGAAGTACATGCGCGCTTAGGATTCTTACTCGATGTTGGCCTTGATTACCTCTCGCTAGATCGTCCGGCCGCGACTCTTTCTGGTGGTGAAGCACAACGTATTCGCCTGGCAACGCAGATTGGTTCTGGTCTGGTCGGTGTGCTTTACGTTCTCGATGAGCCATCAATCGGTCTCCATCAACGCGATAACCGACGGCTTATTGAAACACTGACACGGCTACGGGATCTCGGAAATACACTCATCGTCGTTGAACATGATGAAGAGACCATTCGCACTGCCGACTGGGTCGTTGATATCGGTCCCGGCGCTGGCGAGCATGGTGGACGAGTTGTTGTCTCAGGATCCTATGAAGAACTTATCGCTTCCGAAGAATCAATTACCGGTGCATATTTATCAGGGCGCAAAGCAATAGAGATTCCAGAGTCTCGCAGACCGGTAGATTCAAAACGTCAATTGGTGATTAAAGGAGCGAAAGAGAATAATCTCAAAGATGTTGAAGTAAGCATTCCTTTGGGACTTTTTGTCTCAGTTACCGGAGTATCGGGTTCTGGAAAATCTACGCTAGTCAATGACATTCTCTACACAACTCTTGCAAATAAGCTCAACGGAGCGCGACTTGTTCCAGGTCGCCACCGCACCATCACTGGCATTGATCAGCTAGATAAAGTCGTGCACGTTGATCAATCACCGATTGGCCGAACTCCTCGTTCGAATCCGGCAACTTATACCGGGGTCTTTGACAAGGTGCGCGCGCTCTTTGCTGAGACTAGTGAAGCTAAGGTCCGCGGCTATCAGCAGGGCCGCTTCTCATTTAACGTCAAGGGTGGCCGATGTGAAAACTGTGCTGGAGACGGCACCATCACTATCGAGATGAACTTTCTGCCCGATGTGTACGTACCGTGTGAAGTCTGCCATGGTGCTCGCTACAACCGAGAAACTCTGGAAGTCCATTACAAAGGCAAGACCATTGCAGAGGTCTTGGATATGCCGATTGAGATTGCACACACCTTTTTTGAATCTGTCCCGACAATTGCTCGTTATCTTAAGACACTCTGTGATGTTGGACTTGGATATGTTCGCTTGGGTCAATCAGCGCCTACGCTCTCTGGCGGTGAGGCACAACGCGTAAAGCTTGCGACCGAATTACAGCGTAGGTCTACCGGACGCACGATTTACGTCTTAGATGAACCAACCACTGGACTGCACTTTGAAGATGTCAATAAGTTACTGGGCGTTCTTAAGCGCCTAGTAGAAAGTGGAAATACGGTCATCGTGATTGAGCATAATCTCGATGTCATTAAATCCTCTGATTGGGTAATCGATATGGGACCAGAAGGCGGCTTCCGCGGTGGCACCGTTGTTGCAGAAGGTTCTCCAGAAGAAGTTGCCAAGGTCAAAGCCAGTTACACCGGCCAGTACCTGGCGGAAATTCTGGCTACTAACCGCGGAACGACAAATAAAACTCCGGTTAAGAAAACTCCAGCAAAGAAGAAGTAATGGCGGAGCCTTCAACTTATCGCCCGCGCGAAATTCCCGAAGAGCCTGGGGTATATCGCTTCTACAACGCCGCTGACAAAGTTATTTATGTTGGAAAAGCGAAGAACCTAAAGAATCGGCTCACAACATATTTTGGTTCAAATTTGGCACAGAAGACCTATCGCATGGTGCATGAAGCAGTCCGAGTTGATTGGACAATTGTTGCAACGGAGCTCGAGGCGTTAGCACTGGAATTTTCATGGATCAAGCAGTACCACCCGACGTATAACGTTCAGTTTAAGGATGACAAGTCTTATCCGTATCTAGCTATTTCAATGGCCGATGAGTTTCCTCGAATTTTTATCACCCGCAAAGAGAAGCGACCGGGGCTTAAGTACTTTGGCCCATACACAAACGCCTGGGCCTTGCGAAATACCTATGAGGTTTTACTCAAAGTCTTTCCGGTCCGCTCGTGTAGCGCCGGAAATTTTCAACGTGCGCAGCGAACTAAGCGCCAATGCCTACTTGGAGATATCGGCAAGTGTGCAGCGCCATGCGTCGGTTGGGTTACGCCGCAAGAGCACCGCGAGATTGCCGAGAAGCTAGATGTGTTTATGGAGAAAGGTATGGAGAACTTACTTCCTACCTTGCGCACCGAAATGGAGTTGGCTTCAGATCTCGAGGAATTTGAGCGAGCGGCGCGACTGCGCGATCAGATTGAATCTTTTGAAAAAGCGCAACGATCTACTCAAGGAAATCTCTCTGATGATCTAGATGGTGATTTCATATCAATTCACGAAGAAGGTCTACACGCGGCTGGCTCAATCTTTATGGTCCGTCGAGGTTCTATAAAAGGGTCACGTTCCTGGATCGTGGATCAGGAGAAGGCACTAGAAGGAGATGATCAGATTGCATCACTTTTCTTCTCAATCTATAGCCAGAGTTCGCCCACCGATATTCCACACGAAATATTCCTTAATCAAGAACCGGTCGACCGGGCAGCTCTGGAAGATTGGCTCTCATCACTGCGCGGCGCTCGAGTCAGCATCAAAGTTCCACAGCGTGGTGAGAAGGTAGAGCTATTACAGACCGTCGAACGCAATGCGCACTATGCGCTCGTTCAATACTTGAGTAAGCGAGCCACTGATGCGGCAGTTTCAGGTAAGGCCTTGATAGAGCTGGAAGAGGAGCTGCAACTTTCTCGCACCCCTTTGCGCATCGAGTGTTATGACATCTCAAATATTTCGGGGACATCTGTAGTGGCATCGATGGTGGTCTTCGAGGATGGGCTTGCAAAGAAGAGTGAATATCGTCGATTCATCATCGACACCGAGACTGCTCAAGATGACACCCGGGCGATGCACCAAGTCATTACCCGACGCATGAAGAGACTGTTGGCTGATCGAGACGTTAATCGAAGTGAAGTTGCAGAAACTGGTGGAAAACTCAGTAAGTTTGCTTATCCGCCGCAACTTATTGTCGTCGATGGTGGTTCGCCACAAGTGGCTGCGGCGCAACGCGCACTCGATGAACTTGGGATTACCGATGTTGCCTTATGCGGTTTAGCAAAGAGACTCGAAGAGGTGTGGATGCCGGGAGATAAAGACCCATTGATTCTGCCGCGAACTAGCGAAGGAATGTACCTGTTACAACGGATTCGAGATGAAGCGCATAGATTTGCCATCACCTTCCACCGCAGTCGCCGCTCGAAGGTGATGTTGGAATCGCTCCTGGATGAGATTCCACAATTGGGAGAAATCCGGCGAGCGGCACTCTTGGATCGATTTGGATCAGTTACTGCAATGCGTAAAGCTACTGCGGATGATTTAGCGGCCACGCCAGGCATAGGCGCCACCATCGCCGCGATTATCTATGAGCATCTGCAAGCACTATCAACTCCTTCGGTAGATATGGAAACCGGCGAGATACTTGACAGCTAGTGGAGAATGCAGACTATGACGACAAAAGAGCTCTTAATCCTTACTGGAATGTCAGGTGCTGGGCGCTCTACCGTAGCCCACGCGCTAGAAGATCTGGGCTGGTATGTTGTTGATAACTTGCCACCGGCGCTCTTGCCACAGTTGGCGGATCAAACTTTGGATACCCATACATCACTGGCGGTTGTGGTCGATGTTCGTGGCGGAAAGTTCTTTGATGAACTCAATAGCGCGCTCGATTCGCTGAAGAAGTTAAGCGTGCCTTACCGAATGCTCTTTCTCGATGCCACTGACCAGGCGTTAGTGCAGCGCTTTGAATCAACGCGTAGACCGCACCCCCTACAAGGCCCAGATCGAATAGTTGATGGAATCGCTCGAGAAAGAGCGAAGTTGGAAGAGATTCGTGCGCAAGCAGACGTTGTCATTGACTCATCCAATCTCAATGTTCATCAGTTAGAAAAGCGTACAAGTGAGATTTTTGCTGCCGGAATGCTACCGAGTCTGCGAATCAACGTACTCTCATTTGGTTACAAGTACGGAATCCCGGTTGATTCTGACTTAGTGCTTGACTGTAGATTTATACCCAACCCACATTGGATTCCTGAATTGCGACCACTCAACGGGCTAGATGCACCAGTTTCACAAAAGGTGTTAACGAGTGAAGGCGTCGCGGATTTCGTATCCAGCTATGTCAGCGTGGTTCGCAAGATGATTCCTGGATATGCTCGCGAAGGAAAGAAATATGTAACGATTGCGATTGGGTGCACTGGCGGAAAGCATCGCTCTGTTGCAGTGGCCGAAGAGATAGCAAAGCAACTTGCGTCGGCATCATCTGATCTTCAAATATCAGCACATGCAACACATCGCGATGTTGGGCGGGAATGAACTCTTCGAAAAAGGTAGTCGCACTAGGTGGTGGACATGGATTAGCCGCTACCTTGACTGCGCTTCGCCAATTCACCAATGAAATTACTGCCATCGTTACCGTTGCAGATAATGGCGGTTCCAGCGGTAGGCTGCGAGAAGAGTTCAAGATTGCACCACCCGGTGATTTGAGAATGGCGCTAGCTGCACTATGCGGTGATGATGAATGGGGACGCAGTTGGGCGCAAATCATGCAATATCGCTTTACCAGCACTGGCGAACTCAATGGCCATGCAGTTGGCAATCTACTACTCGCAGCTTTATGGGATCGCGATGAAGATACCGTTGCCGGCCTAGACCGAGTTGGTGCACTTCTTAAAGTTGTAGGTCGAGTGTTGCCGATGGCGGCGCAGGGAGTTGATATCGAAGCGACTTTCGAAGATTCATCTGGAACACGAGTTGTACGTGGTCAAGTAGAGGTAGCGACCACAAGGGGACGCTTGAAAACTTTACGTATCCTTCCGGAGAGTCCAGAAGCGTGTAACGAGTCTCTGGCTGCAATCGCTGATGCAGAGTGGATCACAATGGGTCCGGGCTCGTGGTTTTCAAGTGTGATTCCACATCTACTTGTGCCAGCGCAACGCGCGGCCCTGGTGGCATCGTCTGCGAAGAAAATTCTTTTGCTCAATCTGGATTCCACCGATAAGTCAGCAGGGGAGTACGCCGGATATTCACCGTTGGAACATTTAAAAATTCTCAATGAGTATGCGCCGGATTTAAAGTTCGATCTCGTAGTTGCAGATACGTCAACTAGCGGTGGCGAAGAGTTACAGCGTCATCTTTCAACCATAGGTTCAGAGTTTCTATCGGCCGATTTACGCAGTGAAAGCGCTCCTTTGCATCACGATGTGAATAAATTAGGTCAGCTTTTCGCACACATAGGCAGAGAAATACTGGTTGGATAACCCCATGGCAATGACCGCAGCAGTTAAGGACGAACTCAGTCGTCTATCGGTAACAAAGCCGTGTTGTCGCAAGGCTGAAGTTTCCTCTTTATTGCGTTTTGCCGGCGGGCTCCATATTGCTGCGGGCAAGGTTGTCATTGAGGTGGAACTTGATACATCACAGAGTGCTCGTCGACTTAAGAAAGATATCGCCGATATCTATGGCCATGACAGCGATCTCGCTGTTCTCTCATCGAGCGGGCTTCGTAAAGGCTCGCGCTATGTCGTTCGCGTCATCGAAGCCGGAGATGCCTTGGCCCGACAGACCGGACTCATTGATGCCAATGGTCGCCCAGTGCGCGGACTTCCGCCGCAGGTAGTTGCAGCGAATGTCTGCGATGCAGAGGCCGCGTGGCGTGGAGCCTTTATCGCACATGGTTCTCTCACAGAACCTGGCCGATCATCTTCTCTTGAAATTACCTGCCCGGGACCAGAAGCGGCACTCGCTCTGGTTGGCGCAGCTCGTCGTCTTAGCATCGTGGCGAAAGCGCGAGAAGTGCGCGGAGTAGATCGTGTAGTGATTCGTGATGGCGATGCAATAGGTGTATTGCTTACTCGCTTGGGTGCACACGAGAGCGTCCTGGCATGGGAAGAACGTCGCATGCGTAGAGAAGTTCGTGCGACAGCTAATCGTCTTGCAAATTTTGATGATGCCAATTTGCGTCGATCTGCACGTGCCGCCGTAGCTGCGGCAGCGCGTGTGCAACGAGCTATGGAGATTCTTGGAAGTGAAATTCCGGATCATCTCAAAGAGGCGGGAGAGCTACGCATTTCACATGGTCAAGCAAGCCTAGAAGAGTTGGGCTCACTTGCCACACCACCAATGACAAAAGATGCAATTGCAGGACGTATCCGTCGATTACTCGCAATGGCCGATAAACGTGCCGGTGAGTTAGGAATTCCAGACACGGAAGCCGGATTGTCACCTGATTTATTAGGTGAATAATCGGTTAATGCGGCTCACGCTCGCGCTGACAACCCGCGAGTAACTCACACGGCACTGGTAGAGTGCGCCCTAAGCCCCCAGCGTTGTGGCGTTAAAAATAGCCACCTTTATCTGGGGCATTTCACTATGTAGAAGAGGTTTCACATGATTAATGTCGGAATTAATGGTTTTGGACGTATTGGCCGCAACTTCTTTCGCGCCGCACTCACCAATCCAAATATCAATATCGTAGGTATCAACGATCTCACTGATAACGCCACATTGGCTCACCTGCTTAAGTACGACTCAATCTTGGGTCGCCTAGGACTTGAGGTATCGCATACAGATGACACCATCACTGTCGGCGGAAAGACGATTGCGGTTTTTGCAGATCGCGATCCAGCGAATCTTCCATGGGCATCTGTGAAGGCAGATATCGTTATTGAATCAACTGGCCACTTCACAAAGGCGGCCGATGCTAAGAAGCACATCACAGCTGGCGCAAAGAAGGTCATCATTTCGGCACCGGCAACTGATGAAGACATCACCGTTGTTATGGGCGTCAATCATGACAAGTACGACCCAGCAAACCATCACGTAATTTCAAATGCATCATGTACCACTAACTGTCTTGCACCGATGGCAAAGGTTCTCCACGATAACTGGGGAATCGTCAAAGGGTTGATGACTACTATCCACGCTTATACAAATGACCAGGTCATTCTTGACTTCCCACATAAAGATCTTCGCCGCTCTAGAGCAGCAGCTACAAATATGATCCCAACATCAACCGGTGCAGCTAAGGCAATCTCCCTCGTTCTGCCTGAGCTCAAGGGAAAGCTTGATGGATACGCAATGCGTGTTCCAGTTCCGACCGGCTCTGCGACAGATCTCACCGTTGAGCTTGCAAAAGAAGCAACCGTGGCAGAAATCAATGCAGCTATGAAGGCAGCTTCCAATGGCGCCCTCAAGGGATTCCTCACTTACACCGAAGACCCAATCGTGTCATCTGACATCGTTACCGATCCTTCATCATGTATTTTCGATTCTGGCCTTACCAAGGTAATTGGAAATCAAGTCAAGGTTGTTGGTTGGTATGACAATGAGTGGGGTTACTCAAACCGCCTAGTTGACTTGGTCGGATTCGTAGGTAAATCACTCTAATGACATCTTTGGTCGATCTAAATGTAGCTGGAAAGCGAGTATTTCTCCGTTGTGATCTTAACGTTCCGTTAAAGGATGGAAAGATTACAGATGACGGGCGAATCCGCGCGTCGCTTCCGACAATCAATCTGCTTCTTGAAAAGGGAGCAAGTGTTGTTATTGCAGCACATCTAGGTCGCCCTAAGGGTGAAGCAAAACCTGAACTTTCGCTAGCTCCGGTTTCACTTCGCTTAGCTGAACTCCTTGCAAAGCCAGTGCAATTCATAGCAGCCGTAATCGGTGCTGAAGTTTCGACAAAAGCTGCCGCTCTCAAGCCCGGTGAGGTTCTACTCTTGGAGAACATTCGCTTTGAATCTGCGGAAACCTCTAAAGATGAGAGTGAACGCGCAGCCTTGGCTACAGAGCTTGCAGGGTTAGCTGATTTCTATGTCGGCGATGGGTTTGGTGCGGTCCACCGTAAACACGCATCGGTATTTGATCTTCCTCGATTACTTCCACATGCGGCCGGCACCTTGGTTTCGGCTGAGGTTGAGGTATTGAAAAAACTTACAGTGAATCCAGAGCGTCCATACGGCGTTGTACTTGGTGGATCAAAAGTTTCGGACAAGATCGGCGTGATTGCAAATCTGCTTGGCAAAGTAGATGTGATGGCAATTGGCGGCGGGATGCTCTTTACCTTCTTAGCAGCGCAAGGAAAAGAGATCGGTACATCACTTGTCGAACGGGATCTTGTTGACACAGTTCGTGGATTAATTAAGCAGGCAGAAGATTCAGGTGTGAAGTTATTGCTTCCTACGGATATCGTTGTTGCCCCAGCATTCTCAGCGGATGCAACCCCAACTCTGGTGAGTGCGGATTCAATTCCGCAAGACCAGATGGGATTGGATATTGGACCACAATCAGCAGCCGCATTCGCGGAAGCAATCAAGGGATGCAAAACTGTCTTTTGGAACGGCCCTATGGGCGTCTTTGAATTTCCAAACTTTGCTGCCGGGACAAAGGTCATCGCGCAGGCACTGACTGAAGTTTCCGGAATTTCAGTTGTAGGTGGTGGAGATTCTGCAGCAGCGGTGCGTGCACTTGGATTTGCCGATTCACAGTTTGGATACATCTCAACCGGCGGCGGCGCATCGCTTGAATACCTAGAAGGTAAAGAGTTGCCTGGCCTGACCGCACTTGATTTGTAATATTCGATACCAAAGGAGCATG